>Ga0210059_1013175_pt1 | contig 12397 bp, 10 predicted proteins | sample Ectturendosymbi2_FD_188042 | JGI IMG/M metagenome (GOLD analysis project Ga0210059, IMG submission 188042) | Ecteinascidia turbinata endosymbiont from Florida, USA - Sample 2 (SPAdes) (version 2) | ecosystem: Host-associated > Tunicates > Ascidians > Unclassified | place: Key West, Florida...
TGTAACATTTATTAGTACAGTCTTGAGTCAGTCCACCAGGTCAAGTGGGAAGTGTTTGTTTCTGTGTGACTATGAGGGGTCATCAGTTTGCCTCTCACCATGGTTGCTTTGACTTTGCTAATACATATGCCACTTTTGCAAGGTTCCTACACAATCTTGAAAAGTATGGAAAAATTTTGTATAATTTTTAGCTCAACAACGAATTTGAAAATGGCATTAAAAACATATTACCATGTACTAACATGGAATATTATGCACAAAACCCTTTGGAGGTGAGTATTTACAAAGTTATGTGCACAATGAAAATTTTATCCTGCTCAAGGTTGACCACTTCAGCTGCCATGGGGGCAATAATAACAATGACAATGAACATATGCAGGAAACCCATTGGAGATGAGTGTTTAAGAAGTTGTGCCCAATGAAACCATCACCTGATGTAATGTACGCCTACCAGCACCAACCATGTGCAGCCACAACATGGGCGGCAACAATGCTCGTAAGAACTCCTATGTCAGTTCAGTATGGCTGGTAAATGATCGTCCACAGATGGCTGATAACAATTTATGACAGAAGTGGCCATTGATTTGGTGTGCCGAAATCGACTCTGGCAGGATTGTACATTTTTGTTTCGGATTCAAAGCCGAAGTCAAAAACTTTTTCAAAAACAAGACCTGGTGTCAGTATTTGCAATTGAAATGAGTGAATCTAATCCATCCAACTTGAATGAAAATCCAACATCAAAATGCGAAAGCATTTCAAAGAATTCTTTTTTGTATCTCTTAACTAAACTTTATCAATGTATATGCTAAGTCAGGGATGGGCAATTAATTTGGCTCGTGGGCCACTTTGAGAAGGTTGTACTTAGAGGAGGACTGTGCCGTCTATTCTAATGCAGTGTTTCTCAACCTTCTTCGGTTTGTGACCCCTTTGGTATTTTTACACGCCCTGTGACCCCTTCCTACATTTTTTTCAATACATATGATGTTATAACCAAGGTTTTTTAAGGTGTTTTAGGGACCCAATTCTGGTCCCTAGAATCAGAAAATTATCATCGAGTCCCTAGAATCAGAGAAAATTGGGTCCTTGGAATCAAAGAAATTGCGTCCCTACAGGTCCATACTAGGTACCTAACATTTTCCTTTAAAAAAAGCTGTATAACCATTATGATTACAACAAAAATGCTGTTATATAAAAATGCAACAAACTACCACAACATTTTTGCCACAAAAATGCATTTAATAACATTTAATTCCAAACGGCAATTGAGTTTCGCAAACATTTTCAATGTGACGGTTGACTTTGCTACGGTATGGCCAACATCGAAATTCGTGGTTGAGTACTTGGCAGTGCCAGTCTTTTATCAGATGCGACTATCCTTTGATTTCGTGCCTCCGCTTTGATGTGAGCTAGAACTGAAAAAACACTCTCGCAAACAATTATTATGGCAATAAAAGCAACATTTGAAAAGCCAGTTCAGACCGATGTGAATATAATTCATGCACAGCTTACCAGAACTGAGAAAATGGCATTTAATGAAAATTACCATATATTGATGAATCATTTCCAAGATCGCAAAATTGGTCCTGTACTTCATCAAGAATATTGGCTATAGCCAGACAGGTAGAGAACGAATTTAGTAAAAATGCATCTTCTCCTCTTTTGAGCTCAGAGAAATATGATTGGAACTCAATTTCAAGAGATTGAAGGTGGTCTATTAATTATAGATGTCTTTAAATTCTTACCAAGTTCTTCAGTTTTTTCAACAATTGACAATTTCTCAAATATAGCAATGTTCCTTGCATTACTTCACAAAGTCAGTTTTGCAACGTCGAGTACAATGCTTGCAGATTCGCCGCGAAACTGATTTGTAACCTTTAGCATCACACCTTCCAAAAGTTTCAGCCAAATAAGCAAGACTTTTTCTACCTCAACCAAATCTTGTCCCTAACGTAAAGCAACAACTCGCTGGCTTTCATTTCTGAGAATAACTTTATTTCATACTTCATCACAAAAATGTGGTTTAGAAAGTTTCCTTTAAAATAGCCAGCATATAGACATGCGGAATAGAAAAACTCGCGTGTCGAAATAGAATTCTTTGCAGAATTCTTTAAACAGGCAAGTAACAATCATGTAACAGACGAGTAACAATCATAAGAGCATTTCTACTGCAACTCTGCAGGAGCAAAATATTTTTACTTCTCCCGAACATCTGCATTTGTATAGTTGCAATTCTTCACAAAACAGGATCTTAATGTTTCCCGATTGAATACGAGTCATGAAAACAAGCAACTGATCACATGAAGTAACATCAGATCTGAAGTGAACCTCTGATCAATATCACTGAAAAAAGATATTTGTCTCATGTTGACCTTGTTAGTTTTTCCAAGAAGAAGTTTCACTGTTTCCAACAAACAGATTTCACAAGCGTTTTTTTCCAGTGGTGTGAGTTTTTTGCTTGGCAATTTCAAGTGCGACTTCATACGATGCTTGTCTTCTTGGTAGAAACATCCGTCAAGATAAGTCTCTGATGTTTCAAACTCGCTTCATCACGTCGAAAGAATTCTATAACTTTTTGTGGCGTGATTTGGATGTTTTGTCTCTAAATGCCATATCAATTTCGAAGGCTTCATATATTTAGCACTGATAGGCTTTATACCACTGCAGTACGCTTCTTCCTGAATGTAGACTGCAACTTCACAACAGTCAACTCTTGGTAGGCTATCTTAGTCAACAGTTGGTTTAAAACTAGAATAAGTTATTTGTGACATGTTGGAAGGCTTTGGCTCTAACTGCTGTATGGACTTCGAAGGTTTCACAAACCAGCATCAGCACCGAGAAGAACACTGCGCAAAACACATTGTGGCTTCGCTGTTTTTTCCAACTATGGAGGTGAAACCAAATTTAAAACACTCTTCAAAATACTTGTGTTTCTTGTCCATGGCAACAATAGAAATGGAAGTATCATAGTACTATTGGAAGCAGAATATGTTTCTACCTGACTGCTGGCTGCAATTTCCCAATAATAAGTTGCTGGTATCAAAGACTACAACTGTTTTAGAACATGAACAACTAAATACATCAATGGACACAAGCAATATACCGCTTGTGGTTTACTTCACCTTGGATTTTGACGATAGATGTGCAGGATTGTGGATGATAAAACTAACAGATTGGGCTGTACAACGGTGGTCTGATGATGAAAAGACGTATCTGATCTTCAGTTTCGACTTCGGATGCATAGATTGCCAATCATATTTTGCAACGTTTTGTGATATTTGAATTGGTAACTCCAATGCATTAAATTGCACCCCTATTAAATTACGTTATATGCAACACACAAACAGCTCAGAGAAGCAAGATAATTCCGACGACCAGATTTTGCGATTTGAGCAAACACGACAAATTAAACATATCGTTACATTGAAATCTTTGCATGCCCCAAACAAACCTTACGATCTCAAGTTGAGAAATGCTGCTCTAGTAGAAATAGAATCAAGTCTTGGTTCAAGTTAGCCTGAACACTAACATTTACTGTGATAAGTTCAAGGAAATTTCAGACGTGATAATTTGTTCCTGAATGCTTCCGTGGGCCACTGAAAACGCTGTGGCAGGCTACATGTGTCCCGCGGGCCGCTAATTGCCCACCCCTGTGCTAAGTGAATCTTGTGTGGCTGTCGCATTCATAGGTGTATGAGTCTCAGGCAAATTTTTGGGGGTGCAAAGAATTTTTGCCCAAATTTGCGCTAACTTGTCTGAAAAAAATCTAAAAATATAACCTTTAAAAAAACTGCATTTCATTGGGCGCAAGGCACTTCAAGCATCATTTTTGCCCAAATTTCACCTAACTTGCCTGAAAATAGCTAAATTAAAACATGGCCTCCAAAAACAAGAAAAACGTGTTCACTTTAATTTTGGGTGCAGTTTTAAAACATAAACGCACATGCAGCAATTTTGCAAAGATTTGTACATATTTTGCCCAAATTTCATTACATTTTGCACTGATTTTAGGTGATTTTACCTGGATTTTTACCAATTCAAAACTTTTGGGATGTGGTTGCACTTCCGCCTCCTATACTAGTGGCTACATTCCTCATCCGCCTTAAAATAACACCACTGTGATTTATGCAATGAACTTCTGTTACAACGTGGCCGTAAATTTTTTCAGCATGGATGTTCATTCAGATTAGCTAGATTCACACTGTATTCATGAAGGCTTATACCCCCATAGTTAGCTGAAGCAACTAGTAAGATGAAAGGATCACATCAAATCATAAATTTGTAAAACAATAGTATCTGCAAACATGGATTCAATCCAGAGTTGATCAAACCAATGATTTGCTTTCATGTCATGGTCATTGATCGGACAATCGTATTTCATGATATCAAATCCAAAAATTTTAAATCCTGGTGCAAATCTAATAACAGTCAAAAATTTAAATGTGAGTTACAAGTTCATGTTGAGTCAAAGTGTTAACAAGTCGGGGCTTTTTAACAACAAAAATGCTGCAATTCATCTCCATGAATTTAGTCAAATGTGATTCTCATTCTATACTCTTTTCCAAAAAATCAACAGTGCAAATCTAATCCAAAAAAGATTTTATTTTAGATCCAGTACAATTTAATGTTGATCTCTGATGTAAGCAATCTTACTGATCTTGGCAATCTTTTTGTAATCTTTGTATTGTTAGCGATCTTGGCAATCTTAATAATCCTGGTGATCTTAGTATGTAATCTTAGTGATCTCAGTCACAGTGCTCTTAGCGATCTTATTAGTCTTAGTGATCATGGTGAGTTTACTGATCTTGGTAATCTGAGTGATCTTGGCTATCTTAGTGATCCTAGTGATCTTGTGGAATTTACAGGTGTTCCTAAAGCATAACACTCTAAACTGTAAACCTAAACCCTGAAGCTAAACTATAAACCCAAATCCTAAAACCTAAACCAAAGGCTGTGGCCATAAGTTCACCAGTGGACTTGCATTTTTCAAAACATATTTGTCTGCTGTATTTCACGTGACACTAATGCACAAGTGTGTGCTAGACTGCAGTATGTTTGCTAGTAATGTACTAATCTTAAACCTAAAACTTAAACCCAAAATTTAAACCCAAAACTTAAACCCCAAACCTCACCTCCAAACTTAGCCTTAAACCTAAACCCTAAACCTGAAGGCAAGTTTTTCAAAAAAAAAGTGAAGAAAAACTGGTGCCATCAAAGCTGTAACCTATATTATGAAAGTTACAACAGCAGTGGTGAGGGCCAAACTGACAACCACTTGTACAGCTGGTGTAGACACTTCTTGACTACGTTCTGGATGTTGTTAGTGTGATGAACTCAGCATTTGATTTCAAACGTGTTGTGTGACAGGCTGCAGACAAATAATTTAAACAAAATTAAGGTTCATTGACAAACCTACAGCCACTACGTCAACCGTGAAAGCTATAGAAAGTTAAAAAAAGTACTGTAGGAAAATGAAAATAGCAATGGTGAGAGCTGAACTGACAAGCACTTATATAACAGCCGTAGACACACACCCTCGACTACATTCACCATGCTGCTAGTGTCAGGAGCTCAGCTTTATATCTGGAGAAAAGTGGATGCGGTTCTGAACAGGTTTGAAAGGCAAAGTATATCCAGCAGAGGTTTTGCTGCTCTTCGGAAAAATAGACACTACCTTTTTAAAAACTTTTGAAAACCAGACATGGATTTAGATTTATGGTCAAGTTTTTGGATTAGGATTTAGGGTTAAGGCAGTCCTGTTGCTATGGGGGATTTTGGTGGGCTTAGCCTCTCCAAACAAAGCTCCAAGCCCCTCCAATTTTTCTAAACCTGAGCCCTAATCCTAACATCTAAACCTCTAGCAATATGAAATACTATAAATCAGTGGAGTTTTATCATTTTCAGAATGTCAAGCCTTCCTTGCACAAAGTTAAAGACCCCTTATTGAAGATTTTTTTGCAATGGTTCTGGTTTGGGGCTTAGAATTAAATGTTAGGGCTGAGGTTTAGAAAAAAATTAAATTGCCATCAATCATACCATTCTAGACTCTGAGAAGCACTGACATACAAGAATTGGTTACATATTTTGCAGAGTTCAGCAGTTTTTGCTTGATATGGGTTTTCAGACCTTCCAAAGTGAAAAGCAGGCATGGTCTTTAGTCATGTAGACATTGCCTTTTCATAAAACTTAATTTAGGTCTTGTTTAGACCAGTTTTTTTTAAGGAAAATGTTAGGTACCTGGTAGGGGCCCCATTTCTCTGATTCTGGGGACCTGATTTTCTTTGGTTCTAGGGAGCGGATTGATAATTTTCATTGATTGTAAGGACCTGACTCGGGTCCCTACGACACCTTAATAAAAATGTCTTGGTTTAGACATTGCCTTTTCATAAAACCTGATTCAGGTCTTTGGCAGACCCTTTTTCATAAGTGTTACTTAGTAATGTTGCATTCTAGTTACAATACTGTTTGTTGTCAATGTTCTTCTTTTGGGAGTGCTTTACAATCAACATGCTGATTAAAAAACAATTTCATGTTTGACTGTTCAATAATGTACAGCAGCTTTAAAGTCTTTTCTTAAGTAATATACCTCAGAAGTTCAAGTGAAGTGGAACATAAAGTCATATTGCAATGGTGTAGCTCCATCATAGGCAATGTGGTAGTCAAGATAGCTTAAAATGAGTGAAATAACACTGCACAAGGAGATAACAAAAGTTACAAAAAGCATAAACATTTTGAAAGCAATATCTATGCATTGAAAAAAAGGCAATTGGCGGGCAGTAATACTCATTAGTACATTGGTGATGGCTAACAAAATCAAGTCAAACTTGCACACAAACCAAAGTATTCCCTTTGACCACAGCCAGAGACAGGCACTGGTGGTAAGAAGGTCTCCAACTCACTGTCACTCCCTGGGGTCACCAGACATATCAGCAAGTCTCGTTGCAAGGCAGCTCAAGATTGACTTTCCTCAAATTATATACATACTGTTTAAACAAGTGAAGATCCTAAGTTTTTGGGACAGCACATATTTAACACCTTGAGAGCTGGTGTACGATATATTCATACCTGGAAATCGGCTTAAAACCAGCAGCTTACGGTTGCCTTACCAACGCCATAGCTCCTTTGCCGATTGCGCTAAAGAGCTGTTCAAACCCTCAAAAAATTTGGCAAGTCTTCTGGTCTGTGATGAAAAATGTATTTTTGGTTAGGAGTTGCGGATGTGAGTGACGTCATATGTGAAGTAGTTTTTTGCCCATTTTGGCTCATGTTACCTGGCCTAGGGCCCAACCGCTAGACCAAAGTATTTTGCTGAACTTTATTGGAAACTAGACTTGAGTCCGAGTCTTTCAAGCCTTTGACCAACTTTCTAGCGTTTCTGGTTCAAAAGTTATGATCTAAAACAGACAAATTAATTAGCTAATTAGTCAAATATTTTTATTACTTTAGATCAGGGGTCTCCAAACTTTTTTGTCCGAGGGCCACATAAGGTAATACTAAACATGTCGAGGGCCGGACTCCATACACAATGTGATTGTTGTGGAATATGTTATATTCTACCAAATCAACAAATTCTTCGTAAGTGCTGTATATTATTTTTTCATCATTGACAAAATGGCTTCGCGGGCCGGATGAAATGGCTTCGCGGGCCGCATCTGGCCTTCGGGCCGTAGTTTGGAGACCCCTGCTTTAGATCATAACTTTTGAACCCGAAACCCCAGCAGGTCATCCAAAGTCTCAAAAGACTCGGATTGTATCCTAGTTTCCAATAAAAACATTAGCGAAATACTACTATTGATGCGATCGGAAATCCCGAGCGGCATATGCGCAAAGTTTCGTACCGTGGCAGCAAGCAACAATAGAGATCATGCTCGCAATCTCTTGTAAGTATTGCTTGCTCACTCTACATATATAATGGTGTTATTCTTCACGCACATCCCGTTTGTGGTGAATCACACAATCAACGCAACACCACCGGAGAGGTTGCAACACTATCCAATGGTTTGGGCCTTGGGCCAGGTGAAGTGGGCCAAGGTGGCCTGAAAGTCTTCCACTTATGACCTCACTCACAAAAAATCCGCAACCCCCAACCAAACATTTTTTTTCATTGTATACTATAAGACTTGCTGAGTCTTTTGAGCATTTGAACAGCTCTGTAGTGCTTTCGGTGCCAGAGTTACGCTCGTGCAAAGCCACATGTGATCCGACTGTTTTGGTGCAAAATGATTGAAACAGGCCAGATGCATAAGTGTTAAAAAATATCCGTAATTGTCTGTGATCAAAAGTCAAAAACAGTGACTATATAGCATGCATATATGCATACATATTCACCGTAACTGGCTTTCGCTTTGAAAAGACAAAATGTCCATATGAAATGAAATTGCTGACTTTTGGAAAATATCACACATCTTTAAATGTCAGTTGCTTCTTAGATTAAAGGATAAAAGTATCTATTAATTTTTTGTAATCCTAAGCCCTGTACCAAAACCCTCACCTAAACAACCCTAAACCGCAACACCAAACACTAACCTTTACCACTAAATCGTAACCCTGAACGCTAAATGCCAACCTTAATTGAAAACCGTAGATGTAAAACCGTGTCTGCTTTTAGAAATGTACATAAGTTGTGGTCCTAAAACTGTTAACATACAATTCAATGTTGTGTGAGAACGAAGTTATTTTGTTTTGAAAAAAATCCAATACAACCAAGGTGTGAATCGAACTGAGAATTCCTTGCACAGGAGCTTTAGTCACTTACCACTTGACCACATTGGCGGCGATGAGAGGTCTCCAACTCAGTTTATGTCTGACACAAAAACAGATATGAGATACGTTTTTTTAGTCCTTTGAAACAGGAAAATCTGATACGGTTGTTTAGACACTACCATTCAGTATTGTGCGTTGGCACATGGGAGTAGATGAACTGCAGTGTGAAGAGAAAGTTACATTAATTTCCACATGGTCTTAGTAAATATTTTCGGTTGGCATCACTTGAAGACATGTTTCATGACTTTAGCAAATTCTAAGTGGCCATTGGGCCAATGAGCTAAGTTGTAATAGATAGTGTTGTTATGTAATGATGTGACATTTGGCCACAGTGATTCATTTCAATTTCTTGTGATCATCACTCTGCATAAAGGTTATGACATAATCAACACCAAGCATTTTATTTGAACATCAAAGAAAATGAATTTATATGAATAATTTTGGATACAGAGTTTGAAGATTGAAAAATGATTAGCCTTCAATATCTTTCAAGAATATTCAAAGCAGCTGTCGACCTAAAAAACTTCACCAGAGAGTGTTGAAAAAACCAGGGCTTTGGAGTGTGGAGCTGTTATAAAAATGGCACAGCTCCAAAGCTCTTGGTTTCCATGAGTGTGGCTCCGGAGCTCTCTTTTTTCGTGACTCCAGCTTCTGTTCATTTTCACACATTAATGTTTTAATTGTCTTGGCATGCCTCAAAGTTGAATGGAAAATGAATTAAATCAAGTACAGAAAACTAAGAGAATATACCAAAACTTTTTGAGTAATTTAATCTGGTAGTTTCTTTTACAAACAGTGCTCTTACCATGAGGAAATCAGTGAAAAAACAATAGTCACAGGTTCAGATGATTCAGAACAGTTTTACCTCTCTCATGTGTTCTTTCAAACATGCACACATTTGCATTATCACAAATGCAAAGATGTGTTTAAAAGACCTAAAGTTGTTTAAAGAAATAGTATGGCGTCTAGCAAGAGATTCACATTTGACTTTGTAAAAATAGATGAAAACTTGTAATTTATTATCTTTTGCACTAATAAGCAGTGCTTAATCACAATATAGACCCTTCATATTTTACTGACCTTGCATGCCCTGCATTGTTCATACATTAGAATTGACTTGTGCTGAAAAAATTGCTGGCTTGCTTGTAAGTCATTAGCCTATGAATAAATGCATCTTTAGCCAAGCTTATGAAAAATTTGCTGATCGTGAAATGAATAATTTTTTGAATTGTCTGACATGATTGCATTCAGATTTTGGTCTTATCAGTTTTTTGTTCTAAGTATCACTACGTTGTAAGTTGTTTCCTTTTTAAATAACTCCAATTCTATTATTTTCAAGCTAGGATTTTCTTACATGTTCTGGTAATTTTATTGCATTATGGCAAAAAAGCATGCAAAACCTGCAGTTGTTGGTAACAATGGAGAGGTTATATCACTGAAAAAGTCTAGTAAAACTAAGGGTGCTAAGAAAGAAAATGTAGGATTACCATCTGTTAGGGTGTTTCCCTCAATAAACAACTGGACAATAGTGATGCTGCTGTTAGCTGGTGTGTGTGGTTGGATGCATGGTTTGCATATATGGACAATGTTCGAAAATGATCGACATTTTTCACATTTGTCAACTCTGGAAAGAGATCTCACTTTCAGGACTGAGATGGGTCTTTACTATTCATATTACAAAACTATGATTGAAGGTAAGCTGCATTATACTCAAACTTGTTATGTTGTCTTGTGGTAGTGCTGCTGTTTGTTGCTTTGCCATATTCAGTGATCAAAATTTTTTTTTGAATGATGCCCGGTTTGGCAATAGATGTATATATTTGTGTTATTTATTGAAAGTCACTTGATCTTAATAACATGATACTTGTTTCAGTGTGACATTTGTTGCAATGCAAATGCTATGCACACAAATTGCAGTACAGGGTTATGGTTCAGTTTTGCAGGTTACAACTGCAGAATAAAGTATATGTTTATAGGGTTCTTACATAGCCTTGAAAGTATGGTAAAAATTCTTGTCGTTTTGCAGTCTGGAAAAGTCTGGAGAAAATTTATTTGGTCTGTTACTATGGAAAAAGAAAATAATTTTCCCAACTTGATCGTTTGACATACATTTTCATGTTATTTTATTCGAGATAGATGTGATTTTACTTATATCATGTTAATTATTACAGTGCCTGTATTTAACCTGGGTAGGTCACACAGAAACATAAGGTCTGGAAAAAGTCTGGAAATTTATTTCCAAAGTGCGTAGGAACCCTGTGTTCATCTCTAAAAGAAACTACCATGAAACTTGGCCTTCCTATCTCTGTGAATTAGTGTAATGTATAATTGAGAAAGCAATTTTTCATTTTTTTTAAATTATGCAAATGCATCGGTATCTCAGACTGCTATAGCAGCAAAACCGAAACATCACCAGCATATTTGTCATTCAATATTAGGTGTGACTGAAGATAAACTTTGTATTAATATGATTCACTTATTATTATGGCTTCCTCACAACTTACCACCTCATTTTTCAAGGTTGTAAAATGTGATCCATGAGTTTATGTTCAGAAATTGCACTTAGAACCAAGTTTGGAATATTCATACATCAAAAGCACAAGTGTCTTATTTATCAGAACGTCTTTGGTTGATGGCATGATTTTTATGCTATGATTGTTTTTACTTTGTGTTTAGCTCCATCTACAATCAACGGAATTTCACAAATTGTTTTTGACAATATTACGGAATTTCCCACTACCATTAATGTTCTGAAACGTTTCAATCTCTACCCAGAACTAGTCATAGGTATAACATACCGCATGTTTGATTCTTTCACAAAAGCAAGCAAGATAAAGACAATGACATGTTGGAAGGTACGTTTTATTGTTTTTGTATATTTAATGCTAATTTGTGTTGTTACACAATCAAGCAATTGCGATAAGTGGAGTAGTGATCAAAAAAGCATTGTTGTGGTAAGGCAAATCTGAAAATTTCTCAGGAGTTGCTTTGTTCCATAAGCAAAATGACCTTAGTTACTCTATGTCTTAATCTATACGTTTGATCATAGAAAACATCATTTTTTGCTGTCATATTGACCGAAAAGTATTTTCGGATTTTTACCCAAATTGTGTTTTTTTGGCTAAAACTTTTGAACCAGAACTGCTGTTTGGCCAATCAAAGGCTCTAAGGACATGTATCATAACCTTGTTTCTACTGTTGAGGTGTCTCTCACTCTGTAACACACAAGCACGAGCGGTGAATCTGATTCACGCTGTCCTATGCGATGTTGAAGGCGTTATTCAGGCTCGCGGCTGTTAGAGACACGAAACAGGCAGGAGAGTTGAGAGGTGACACTGTACACTTTATTGCCTCGAGTTCTGCACTGTTTTTTTATGATGCAAAACGGCAACATTTATCGACCATTAACACAGACAGCGACTTGTCTTTTACGACTATACAGCAGCAAACATATCGCAGAAAACAGTTAATGGATCAGCCAGACGATAACTCGCTCACGGCACTACCGACGAAAAGAGCGCAAGTAAGGTTCTGCGAGATCGTAAATACATGCACAGAAAGACGAGAAGAAAAACGCAAACGCATTCAACGAACGGCGTGAATATTGAGTCACGTGTTACGTAAAACGCTGTGTGAA
>Ga0210059_1013177_pt1 | contig 12396 bp, 8 predicted proteins | sample Ectturendosymbi2_FD_188042 | JGI IMG/M metagenome (GOLD analysis project Ga0210059, IMG submission 188042) | Ecteinascidia turbinata endosymbiont from Florida, USA - Sample 2 (SPAdes) (version 2) | ecosystem: Host-associated > Tunicates > Ascidians > Unclassified | place: Key West, Florida...
TGGATGTCGTCAGCATAGCAATGGTACAACACATTATGTCTACGACATATTTCCCCTATTGATTTAGTGTACACATGGTATAGGAGCGGACCCAGTACTGAGCCTTGGGGTACTCCGCAAACCACAGGAAGAGTTTTGGAGACATCTTTCCCTACACAGACACACTGACTCCGATCCTGCAGGTACGAGCCAAACCACTTAAGAGCTCGGCCTGAAATACCGAAGGCAAATTTAAGGCGCTGCAGGAGTATATCATGATCAATCACATCGAAGGCAGCAGATTGGTCCAACATCACCAAGGCCACAGTGGAACCCTTATCTAGGGCTGACGTTATATCATGGTGTACACGAAGTAGGGCTGTTTCGGTGGAGTGGGCCTCACGGTAAGCCGACTGGTATTTGTCGAAGAGGTGGTATTCTTCGAGGTGAGGACGAATGCGGTTCGTGACCACTCGTTCAAGCACTTTCGAGATAAACGGTAACTGTGAGATAGGTCGACAAGAAGGTTGGCTGCAAGGCTGTAATTTTCTGGCAAGATATGCTCCGGCAATATGCGATGCGCTCATTGCGAGCAGGCATATCCACATTTAACAGGTCGTGATCATATAGTAATAATAACTGCATTGCGTTGTCAAAAGGTTTGGTAAATCATGCTTTAAGAAACCAAAATTATTTTTAGGGGAAGAAAAATCAATTTTTTTGCCGTTTTTGAGTTTGAAAAGATTGTTTATCTAAAGTATGTACTACGACGAAAGAGAGATTTTGAAAAAAGATTGGCATACTGTACAGCACATTTTGCTTGCTTGGAAGAAAACATGTCAGAATAAACTCTAGCGACCCAAGCGATCATTTTTAGTTTTTTTTCTCTCGTATTCATAATGCATTTGGAGTCGAAAGGGACGCATGTCCATTTTTGAGCTTGAAAATCAAAAGTATTGTTTTCATTTTGATTTTTTATTATTATTACCCAAAATGTTGAGCACAGCAGAGTTCGGTAGCAGTCCTAACCAGAACGTAATTGGCGAGGTGCAAAAATGTAGAAGCAAAAGCAAAAAAATATATTTTGGAGTTTTGGTAAAATTGAAAGTAATATTTAACCAAACTGTTTATCGATTCACATGCGGATACTCGCGTTGAACACAAATCCAAGCGGGTAGTGGTTTTTGTCTGCAAAATACATACTTAAGCACAAAAACGTATAGAAGTTGATGAACTGATACAAATGACAAACATTATTTTTGGCTTATTAACATACATATAGTTCTATGGAGCAAAAAACTTTTAACTAGAAAAAGGAAAAGAAAATTACAATATACTCGCATCCAGTGGCGCAACTACAGGTTTAAGCCAGGGGGAAATTTAACTGAAAGGGTCCCACTAGCCACTGCAGGGTGTCCACTAGCCAACACTCAGAAAAAATTGAGAAATGATGGGGAATGCGGATGTGGATGGATATACTAAAACTTTATCTCATCGGAAAATACTCCGAAAAATTCAAAAAAATTTCAGCCTTCTCAAAACCAAAAGATTTTACTTAAACCGCAATGTAAGCTAAATTGTGGCTCAATTTTTACATTCAGCTTGCCAGGTGGGGGGTGATTCGCCCCTCTGATCCCTGCTCGCGTTTGTCTCTCTTTGTATTGGCACGAATAGTCTTCGGGTGCCCATCTCTGCTTATTCTACGATCGGGTGTGAAGCTTTTCCTTGCCCCCATCCAAAGTTTAACTACAATTCTCTAAACACGAAGATTAACACTTGCTATATTCACAATGTTGTATACAACCTGAAATATACAATTGAACCTGCAGGTTGGCTGTGTACAAGAAACCAAGCCTTTCTAGTCTTTAATTTCGTGTCCGTATGAGCAGTTCCGTACAAAGTGTGCCGGTGTGGGCGCGCACTAAAATATTGGAAAGACCACACTAACATGGGCGTCAGAAGGACTTTTACCAGGGGTGGCAATAGTGGATTTTTCCAGAAGGTGGCTTTCCAGAGTGGGGCCAAAAGTGGTAAAGATTCATTTTACCAACTCGAAACTAAGAGAAAAACATTTTTCTAATAAAATGTTAATAGGAAAATATCAAATTTCAAAATCCAGGGAGGGCCAAGGCCTCTCCTATCGGCTCCTGTCTTCTCCTGTCACCCCCTTCCGACGCCCATGCCCACACATGCAAAAATCACACTGCTTTGAGGATTGTTGTGCAGACATCCGCGCAGGCATCCACAATTACTTTAAATTCTGTACAACAGAAACTTTATGTCAGATCTTATCGAGCACCTAGAATTGATATTTGGCGAGCGTTTTTATTGTGACTATAAAACTGCCTCAAGAAAGGGGTGGAGAACAATGTGCCTTTTCTTATACGTCATAGAAGCAAAGACAATGCAAACTTATACTGTGTGGAAGATGCTACTGGTGTGCTTTGGCATCATACAGTGCTTGCAGTGCAAGGCGATAATTAGAAAACCTCTTTACCGCATAATGTCAAAAGCTAGCATTCGCATTTTGAAAATAGCTGCAAAATAGCCACGTAGATTTAATTGCTTTTTTTCGCTCAAACAGTCACCAGCTTTTAAACGCGCTTTCCTAGATCTTAACGTAGATCGCTGGCTGAAAGGCGAAAACAAACATTTTCACTTTCACAAATTTCTGTTAATCAGGGATTCACAGTTTAGGGAAATATTTTTTGTGTGCCCATCTTATAGAGGCATAATCATTTTTATTGCCTTTCTCTTAGGCAGTTGCAAGCCGTTTGCTCTGCAGGGTTACGTTACCACCGTGATTTGCATTGAAATCATGTGATAAAAATGATTTGTTACTTGCCGTGTACATCACGTTTATTATGACACATTTATAAAATTTTTCTGTATAAATGTGAAACTGTGCAATTGATTTCAACTTCTTTGGGATTCACGCAAATTTACTGTTTGCGCTGGTATATTGGACGCAGGGGCGTAACCATGGGGTGGGCAAGGGGGGGGCACAATTTCCCGGGCGCTGGATCATTATAGGCGCTTCGAATCGCTGCGGGGGACGTCAGATGTCTGCTGGGGGCGCCGAAAAGTCCCAACATTTTCACAATTACTTTCTGCAATACAGTTAATTTTCTTCCGAGAGACCTCAGGTTCGAACATGGGGGCGCCAAACTTGCTTCTTGCCCCGGGTGCAGTATAACCTCGTTACGCCCCTGATTGGACGTTCTTTAATTGCAATTATTCGATCGACAATGTAGGGCTATTGTCGAAATTCAAGCTTTAGGCCGGCGGTTATTTCAGTTAAAATGCAGGAAAAGTTTAAATCGTCTATCTTTGGCAAGAAATAAAGTTAGTGAACTGTTGCATCGTATAAAATTTTATTTTAAACTTTTACAATGCATTATGAGGTATGGCAAACGATTACCGAAGCATTTGTTTGTCTAACTTAATTACAATGTAATGTTGTTGAAGTCCAAATAGCATGTGAGTTTTCACATTTTTAATGAGATGATTGAAGTCGGGCTCTCAGAAAAAATGTGTTTTGAACCTAGAGATAAATAAACCGTTTCGTTAAAGTTAGGACAAGAAAAAACTAGTTAACAGTTTTCTGACGCATTCTACGCATTACTACGTGCATGCTAAATCTTCAATAAGTTCATTAATTCAGGGTTTCCCAAGCTTTTTGGGCCGCGGACCCCTATTAGTTGATCTGTTTTTCCTCGAACCACAATCTTTTGTCGCATCAATTCGGCCCAACCAGCGCGGATTGATAATACAAAATGAAAATTAGATGACACTAATTAATGTTTCATCGTATAAAATTGACAACATCAACGGGTCCAATTGGGTTGTTTCTAACTGTAAAATTTATCAATTCTTGGAGTTATTTCTGCCAGGCAAGTCAGAGTCTGAAACTGTATTTTATCTTCATTTTTACTATATAAACAGCGTTTTTTTAAGGTGTTTTAGGGACCCGATTCGGGCCCCTAGAATTGAAAATCGGATCCCTAGAATCAGAGAAAATCATCATGGTGTCCCTAGAATCAAAGAAAATCGGGTCCCTAGAATCAGAGAAATCGGGTCCCTACAGGTTCATATTGGGTACCTAACATTTTCCTTAAAAAAAACCTGATATAAAAGAAGAAAATGCTGTCTCACACATGTAGATATTGGCAAAGGACATTACAATTTTAGTTGCCTTTTGTATGAGCAGTGTTATTCGTCTTCAGCACTTGAACAGAGAGAAGAATGAGCTTGTTTGATTAAAACTATTTCTTAAACTTCGATCAGATGACAATTCGGCTAATTCTTCTTTTATGTCAACAATGAACGTAATAGTAGAATAAACAGAATGTCAAATACGGGAATGATCTTAGCAAAGCGCGAACATTCGGACTGACGATTAGTCAGGCGACAACAACCAATATTTACGCTTGCGAAATCATTTCAGAATTACTTGCGAATCACTGCAGTCATTATTTATGACAGTGTACATACTGTACATTGTGTACGTTCGACTTTTACAATTTTTATTTCATATCTTCACGGACCCTCTGTGCATTCGTCACGGACACACAGCGGTCCGCCGACCCCAGTTTGGGAATTTCCGCATCAAACCTTGAGAAAGCTATATCCAAAGGCTTTCAACCGTCTCATCGATGCTCAAAGGGTGTAGCACAACAGTGCAAGAGCAGAATGTAAGGTTATTGCATGACGAATTTCAGATGTTGCCCATAAAAATTGATGTGTATTAAAATACTCGTATCTTCCGCACATGAGGGTTACACATCTGCAACAACACATCCAATTCTTGTAAATAGCTTGATGTCATAGTTTTAGAGAAGTTATTGCCTTATACCAGTATACAGAGACCCACATCATCACTGCGGCAAGCAGCAAAGTTTATCGGTTTGTAAGAATTGGCGTTCGACTGATTTAAAGCGTCTTGTAACCCTTGATACTTCACTAGAAAAGTGGCGATGTTTCGCGTAGGTGTTTGCTTGCTTTTAAATGTCAATCTGGAAATTAATCAGTTTAAATGAGCACGCATATGAAATTTTTTATATTGATTTGAAGAAAAGGACTAAGTATGGCAAATTTTCAAACGCCGATTCTAAAATAGCATGAGATCTTTTGAGTCACGTAAATTTTTTTCACGAAGCAGAAAGCAATATTTTGATGGTTTGAGGAAATAGGTATAGCATATTTCAGGTATGTTGGTATGCCTAACGTGCGTGTGAAAAAGAAATGAAACATTAACAACAACGTATATCTGCATAAAGCAGTGTTTGGCAAGCTCTTGCTGTGATGATCCAAACCCTTCTTTCGGGCATAATTGAAGATCTATGGAAGGGCAACATTATATGAGAAACATACCGTAATATATGTACTATATATTAGGATGACCAGCGATATAGTGCTAACAAACAAGGTGTGGGAACTTATCCATAAAAAATACCCAATTTAAAACAGCTTCCAACTCATTTTAAAGCAAAACGTGAAAAAGGTATGGGAACCCTGTTCCCACGCGTTCCCACACCAATACACCCCTGAGGATAACTCATAACCAGCGCAAAGTTTGTCTCGGCCCACAGTTGGAAGAGTCGCGTGGCCCACAGATCTACAGATCTTTTACTATGCTGCTCACAATTTGGTTGCGGCCCACAGGTTTTTGACCACTGGACTCTAAACATCATAGTCCTGTTTTTTATGGAAGATTTTTCTGTTTTCACTTTCTGGAATGTATATGTTTCTTCATTTCTCACAAAACACAGCAGAACTCTGTCATCATTGTAATGTTCTACTGACCTTGCTGTCGTTTTCCCGTAGCTTTGATATCTTGGTAGAAACATTCATCTTGGTCTCCACCTGTGGCCTGCAAATGCTTTGCGAAATAATCCAGATGAGTATGTAGGAAGTACTTTTTTACAATAACGTTACAACCCAATTTTTGAAATGCTTGAAGCATCTGCTTCACAAGTTCTTTATGATTTAGCGGTTTTGTATTAACCAAAAAACTATTTACAACCTGGCTTAAAACGCTTTAACGCCCGCGCCGGCCACTATGATGTCCGCAACTTTTCTGGTCATAACTCGCCAGCCGCTAGACCTAGAGAGCTGTTCAATCCAAGGCGGTCCAACTTTCTCATCTTGATTCATGTTTTCAGTAAATTTCTCGTCTTTATCAGCTGTTTTATTTTTGGATTATGAAATATTTCCGCTTTTAAATGTTCATTGGTCAAGACAGGAAATTTTTGGCAAATATACCTAAAACGTGCCCAATCCTTATTCAGGCTTTTCACGGACTGCTTCATTAGGCCCATTGACACATGCTCTGCAAAACCTTGTGAGGTGCTTAGGACTTCTACTGACCACCTAGGTTGGTGCCGTATACTAAGCAAGCTTTCTTCACAAAAACTGTGATATTCTATCCTTGCTTGTTGCTTTGGAACAGTATAACATCCACAAATATAGCAGAGAACATCTGGAGGTATACTTCACGCCTTCTTCGTCTAGAAGAAGTGCTAGCCAGTGGCAAGAAGCTCTATAAATAACTAAACAAATTAGCAACACAAATTTGCAGAATACTTTATAAAAGGAATTCAATAATATGAAATATCTTAACGGATTTGCCCACATGCACTTACGTAGTTTGCATGCAGAAAATGCGGCGTGCTTGCAGCTTTTAAGCGAGAAAGTATTAGCTAGTAGTTCTTTAAACTAAAGTAATTCGGAGAAGTTGTGTTCCCTCTAAGGTGCGCAACTGCGCAAATGCGCAGTACCACCAGACCATTTGCGCAATGAAATCTCGTTCTCGAGCACGTGCAACATTCCAAATTAAATATCGTGTAAATACCGCATAGGCCTTTTAATGCTTGAAAGGCTTCACTTACAGTTTCACTAGTTGCGTGTCTACAAGGTTGTGCAATTGCATTCGCACTAAAACCAACATTTTGCTCAGTGTAAAATTTTGTTAGAGGGATCACTGAGGAGAAAGCTATAATCGCTCAAGGCAAAGTGCTCTGAAGCTTCGTCTAACGCAGGGGGTCCTCACCCTTCTCATGCTGCGGCACACTAAAAAAATCTAAACGTTTCCGCGGCGCAATTACACGCAATTAATACAGTAAATATACTTAAATTTTACTTTTGTTAATACGATGGCTGTGCTTCCTATCGAAGCAAATCAAACTGATTCGAGACTGCAATGACGTCAAGCAGCAACCTCGCATTTCGTCGTCAATATCAAAAAGTCCTCCCTTTCTTCTTTTTCTAATTTGAGTCATTGCTGAAAATCCGTATTCGCAAAGCCATGAAGATTCAGTTGGAAAGGTATATTTGGCAGTTTTGGAGCTGATCATTGGATAAGATTCCCTGTTGGACAGCCTAAGCTCATCTGTACTGTTTTGGGCAATTTTGATTGATTGAATGTCATTGAATCAATGAGCTGTACTTCGTCGGAAGATTGGTAGTTCCCTTTTCTCCAAATGGATTAATTTCGCATTTATAGTCATTTGCGCCATACTTCTGGAAGTAATTTGAAGTGATAACTGTAGATCAATCAGTGTGTTCAATGTGTCTGGGCAATCCGCATTTTCAATGGAAATTCATCAGCAGTAGGAAATGCATCGAAAATTTTATTTTAAATTTTCCTTTTCCGCAAAATTTTTCGTCAAATGAAGTTTGTTTGAAGTTCTTGTAATTATATCTTCAGATGACTCTTGTAAATTACCTGTAATTATATTTTCGGATGGACCTTGTAAAATTTAAGCCATTCAGTTTGTCGAATAAATCTAAAAGAAAATGAACTTTCAACTACCAAAATTCATCACAAATAGAAAATCCAAAGTCTTATTTTGAGTTTCTACGAAAGGAATAAATTCAGGTTTCCATTAGCACATACATGTTAACACTTTTCCTTTAGAAAGCCAACGAATCTCCGTATGATGCAACAAACATTCATATTCCGAATCCATTGCTTTACAAAGTTTGGCACAAAGTCTTTTGCACATTCAAAATAATGGCAGCACACATGAGAAACTCTTGCAGCACGCTAATGTACCGCGCAACACAGGTTGAGACACACTGGTCTAACCACTAAAGCTATACAAGGTGAAATGGCAACAAATCTCTTGGTGTTCCATCCAATGAACAACAAAACGGGAACATAAAACGGGACGATATTGGTTGATGATACTGAAAAAATTAGAAAGCCGTCATACCAGATTATGATGTAATTGTAGGCTAATACAACACCTGAGGTTGGCTTTTTGTATTTATAAAAACATTTGAACCATGTGCGGATAGAACCAAAGTGACAAACAAAATGACAATAGAACTAATGTAGCTATACCATGTATAAAAATAGCTGATCGAGTATCGTTCAATTATAGCTCACAGCAAGATGATAGACATAAATATAGCTGTTTTGGAATCAGCGACCACGAATTATCTAAAAGCACTTTTTACGTCTAATTAAGCAAAATTGATGCAGATTGGTGTAATAATAGCTGAGTGTGTACTACTATAAGCCTATTCATTTACTACAATGGTTGTCAAAATTTAAGGGTGTTACGTACCAAGTGCTCACAAAAGACTATGAGCTGTGCCTTGACCTGTGAGTGACTCTCGGTTTTATAATAAAACACATAAAATGCGCATATAAAGTATTTTACGGGATTATTGCTCTCGAGCTTTTTCCCGAAAACAACAAATGCAATTTAATTAAATAAATACCGTGATATTTATTAATAATGTTATGCTTGGAAGTTGAAAATTAAGTTTGACAGCGTGTAGTTATTAGCGCATTATTGTAACTTGTAAAGATCGTGGATGCAACAGCAGCAGTTTAACTGCATTTACAAAATAAATCGCGCTTTTCGGAACGTGCCTGGAGGCTATGATAATAATTAATATAAAAACAAAACATATAAGCAATCGATCAATCAATCTCAGAGAGGTGTCGTGCAACAAAGCAAAATCTACTAAATGCATTCACATAAGTTTGATCTCTTTGCCTGGTTGTAAATTACACTATGAAACTGCAAAAAGAATTAAAGAACACACGTTCAATCGAAGCGAGTAGCGACTTTGCTCTATGACACCAACACTCGAAGTAGGCATTCTACAAAAATTTCGAGCACATAATCCTGTTGTCGTCCAATCCTTGAGCGACTAATTGACGAATGCATCTTATAAACGCAAACACTAGAAGAGTCTTTCAATGCGTTTGAAAAACGTTTTGATTTTTGATAATCCGTAAAATGTTTTTGCTACGCTTGACTTCTTCCGGAAAACCTTCTTAGCTATTTTAAACTTACTTTGCTTAACTTGATTTGATGAGACTTTGCTAAAATAGCTGACTTCATTGTGATACATAATGGAAATAAAATGTAAACACCATCGTAACCCCAGTATCGCAAAATTTATTGACCACGCTCAGCTGCATGTAAAGATAGCATAGTACAATACGTATTTAAATTTGTACAAATCACCAGCTTCTAGACAACGCAATAACTTGTCTGCGAAATTTTAAGTCCTAATGGGAAAAAATTCAATTTAGTTTCATTTTAGTCACATGCACTTCATCGAGAAGACTTATTGCAAGCTATCTGTAAGTAATGGCAGTGTCAATGCCCTCACCACTTACAAAAAAAAGCATATGTTGCTTACCTTAGATTTTGCTTAACATCATATGAAAGTTGAAGCACTTTTGAGACTAAGCAGAGGTCGGACCATGAGTACTTGTCAAGCTGACTTTTTACGCGTCGGCAAGGTAATGGGAAATCATTGACGACAGCGTTAAAGCTCCACATAATTGTGGTTGAACCGTCATAATACATGCTATGAAATATAAATATCTAAAATGAATGTTATTGTTGCTAAACAGTGACTGCGGCGTATTAAAGAAGACTTTGAAACTGAATCGCTCAGGGTTGCCAGATTGGCATTTTAATGACAAATTCCAGAAATTTGGCCCCTATTATGGTGGTTTGGCATGAGAAAATCCTGTTCGGGATGTACGTCTACTGATAGTTCTGCATGTTTTCGCCTTCTTTAATGGTGTTGGCAGAAAAAGATTTTTTGGCATTTTTGTAAAACCTGTCTACTTTGAACCTAAACTTTAGATTTGTTTAGCCAGTTTGGGATTTATTGAAGTTATTTGGCATCTTTTGCTTAAGATTTGGCTTATTTGTTCAGTCTGATCCTGTAAAACCTAATAGTTTTTCTGTGATTTCTAAGTGGTGGCTGCATTTTGTAATAGATATTTTGAGGAATTTTAACATATCTAACATATCAGACCCTTGTGTATCAGACTTAGTGTAACTGAAAACTATGGCATGGTGCATGCTTGTATTTTCATAACCTGTGTTGTATTGTTTCATACATTTATAGATATTAAGCACTTTCTATAAGAGGAGATGGTAGTTTTGGAGATTAGCAATTATTTTTCGATTTGTACGCAATAATTGTAGGCTTAGTTCCATAGCAACATTGAATTTTTGTAACTGATCATCCAAGAAATTCAAAGTCAGCAGTCATTGGCCTGTTTCGGCTTGTTTGGCATGCTTTCATGCTGTTTGGCATATTTTAGTAAGCGATTTGGCATTTTTTGTACATATGGACCTGGTACTCTGGAATCGTTTCTTAGCCAAAATTTGAGCTTCAAGACATAAAATGTATAACAGAGCCACTTTTCGCATTTAGCTTTAGAACTGTGCAGAAACCTACGCTTTTCATTTAAGGCTACGACTAACACTGCAAACAAAGATAAATAATATTTGTAGCACGCCAGGGTTATCGGAGAAGCGTTTTTAAGATGGTCTTGAAATGAAGCTTACATCACCATTAGCTAGGATACAGCAAGCTAGTGCGCCAGAAACAGCTGCCAAAAGAGTTACTTCTTTACTTACTTGTGGTTAGTAATTACAAGCGGTGAGATACGAGTTTGCATTGCATAACCGCAACTTCCACACGGAGCTTAAACCTCACGTAAAGGTCAGTCGAGATATGAATTCTCTGACACACTATATACAACGTTTGATTAAATGGACAATTAGTAAAGCATACTGCTTTCGACAGAAAGCGCAAGTATAGGATAAGTTGCTCGAGCAGTATCTTTGATTTGCGTTGAAGTACTTCTTAGGTTCTTTGATTTGCACTGAAGTATGTCTTATACATCAAAGGCTTGATTAACCTGAAAAATTTTGGTGGAAATTTTTGAAATTGGGAGGAGTTCATTGCCCTCGTTGGTCCCCTCTGGCTACACTCCTTCTCTACTCACTTATTGCGTCAGATATGAAGTTGTTTTGGCGCTTCCATGCGATCGTTACGCCGCTCAGCATTGCAGTGTCTTCGTGTAGGCAAGACATTTTTGCATTTCAGCTTTTTACGCACATTCTCAGCTAGAGTCCCGCCAATTTTGTGTGTTATTATCACGAAACCTTGGTGGCTTGTTGCGGCGAGTCGGCGAAAGCTTCTTCATTAAAATTTGATGCCTCGCCTCTGCTCGCGTTCCATACGTAACAACATTTGAGATCTCTACTGTTCTTGACATAACCGTTCTAACCTACGCGCCAGAGATGGCAATGATAAAGTGCTATTGAAGAGCGAACGAAAATTGGCTGACGTCTGTTCGATCAAGAGTTCTGTCAGAAGAGTAACGAACGTGGGCAGTAAAAACAGGCATGATATCTTCAATCATAAATGTACCATAGGGTAACTGATATGCAAAGGGAACAGTCGTACTTGTAGGTGACTGTGTTGCTGTGACTACGTAGAGGTGTGTATTGCAGTTTTCAAGCTTGTTTTCAACACCTCTCTTGCCACAGAGCAGGAGGGGCATAATTGTATTGGGCGGATTTGGTAATGTGACTATGCAAACATATGTGGAACCAGATGAGTCCGACAAAAGAGAAGCTGTGAAGTACGCTAATCAAATGTGCTAGTCCACAGTCATGGTTTGGTAGTATGTAGGATCAACTTTGATTTTTCTATAACTCGAAGAAAAGTCAGAATCTATATTTCGCTCTCGGAACTTTTTTAAAAAGTACACCACACAAGCGCGGTGCAGTAAACTTGTGTGCTGTAAAACAAGATTTACTTATAAGCGTGGTGCAGATGTTGCTTGTAAAGTTTGTAAGCAGTCATATGTGACGTATAGTTGATTTTATTTGGCGATAATTAATATTCAGCTAGAAAAAACACAAATCAGTGCAAGGACTCCAGGGCATTGAAGGAACCGGAAGGTTGTCGAGTCGATGGCCCTCAGCAGTTAAATTAGCTTTGTTACTGCCCAGTTTCAACTCGTGGTGCTGCATATATGTGGGAAGGAGCTGCTAGATGATCAACACAGTTACGCACGGGGCTGCTGGGTCGCAACCGGTCTCTCTCGGTGGATGGGTTGCTCAGATCCGCAAGGAC
>Ga0210059_1013178_pt1 | contig 12396 bp, 8 predicted proteins | sample Ectturendosymbi2_FD_188042 | JGI IMG/M metagenome (GOLD analysis project Ga0210059, IMG submission 188042) | Ecteinascidia turbinata endosymbiont from Florida, USA - Sample 2 (SPAdes) (version 2) | ecosystem: Host-associated > Tunicates > Ascidians > Unclassified | place: Key West, Florida...
TCCAACGGTCTCTCAAAATATAGTGACCTGAGATCACATCAATGGAGAACGGTCTCTCAAATTCCTCCAAGCGGTCTCTTAAAATTTCCTTGCGGTCACCAAAGCGAAACCTTAAAAAAAAACCTGCATGTCGGATAGGGTTTTCAATTTCCCGGTTTTTACGAAGAAAGAAAACCGGGAAAAATCTTAACTCAATCCCGGGGTTCCGGGAAAAATAACATAATGTGCAAGTGACAATACCAGCAAAATCAAACAGGCAATAATATATGCAAGTTTTTTATTCATTTTTTGTAATAGTTTCGCAAAAAACTGAGGGCATTGACTGATTGGTCACTCAGCCGCGAATGAATTTCGGTTGCAAACAAGCCCGCAGCGGAGAAAGCTCCTTCCGGCTCAACCAGGGGCGGATCCAGGGGGGGTTGGGGCGATCGCCCCCCCTAAAACCTACAGAAGTAACTTCATTCATAATGATTTTGTACAATTCCGAAAAAAGCTTTCGCGATGTAAGGTCATGTTGCGACCCATTGTTTTGTCGCAGCAGTGTTGTGAAGTATACTTCACCTCTCTTACAGTAGTGAACCCGTGAATGAAACTTGACTACCAAATATTGCTGAAATCGCCCCCACTAAACTTACTGGCTGGATCCGACCCTGGCAGTCACGTCGCCAGGACGTAGCAGCAGGGGGGGCCAAAAACCAGAAGGGGGGGGGGCACATTTTAAAAATAAAGTATTGGATGTATGCAGCAACCGGTGGGCCAAACGTGAAATGGGGGGCACCGATTTCAAACGGGGAGGGGCCGGGCACCATTGGCCTCCGGCTGGCGACGGCCCTGGCCCCTGGCCTCAACTGAGGTTGGTGGAATGCTCAGTTATGATTTGCTTGCTCAGTTATGCTTGTTATGATTACAACACACGTGCCGTCGGCTCGACATCTAAGATCTAACTATTAAACCGGTTTAAATCAGTTGTTCCTCATTAAGTAAATGGATGGACAAGCTTGAGAGAAATATGATTATGCCGTCACAAGAGGGCCCACCACAACAGTCTGGGATGTCTCTACCATTGCAGCACTCGATTCACGGCATTCGCTGTGGAGCAACTACCAATTTCAACGTTAAATGTTTGGTCTACAACTGTAGGCAGCCTACACGAATTATTATTTGCGAAGTACAAGATGAAACATTTTATGCAATATTTTCAAATTGGTGACATATTGATACCATCCGGGAATTTTGTTCGGAAAACCGGGAAACGGGAAATGAAAAAAGTCACAAATTCCCGGGAATTCTCGAAACCAGGATTCCGATCTCCTAACCCTAATGTCGGGCAACACTCGCATAATTAAAAAAAGCATCTTTCAAGCAGGTTGCAGTTCGGCAAGATGTGTTCCTGTATTGTCCTCGCAGAGTAGCAAAAACTCATGAATTGGCGCAGACTTGCTTTTTACTTTATGCATCAATGAATAGCTTCCACTCACCAAATGCTTATTGCACGTTGATGATCCTTCATCGTCTGTAAGGGCAACAAATTCCAACAAGTTTAGTAGCGTGTCTTTGTCGTGGCGGGTTCTAATCGCGGCTTTGCGTCGCAACTCGCTGGTAGGCGCTGAAGAAGTCCGTTCTGTTCGAATTTGTTCCAAGCGGTTACTACCCACAGCATCGTCAAGCGTAACCAAGCTTGCCTGCGTGAACGGATTCAGGTTGCTGGTACAATGGTCCGCGTCGCCGTTGCCAGTGATCGCTAAGTTCCGAACAGTGCGGGGCGAGCCGTCGTCAGATACGCTGTTGCTTACGTCAGAATGTGCTGGCGATGATGGGGTGGCGCGGCTGGCAGCGGGGGTACCGTCAGTGGGGAGTTCCCTCGCACCTGATTGCGCCGATGCATCACCGTCCAGCGCTTCGCTATTGTTTCCTTCCGCCAAGTCAACTTCGCTGATTTTGGGTAGGACGTGGTCAGGGCAGCCGTTGCCCGGCGATGTATCAGATGTCGCGTCGGCAATCGATTGCTCACCGGCAGTAAATGCGACCTCGTTGCCACGGATTGACGGACGCACGGAAGTCGTTGGCGGTTCAGACGAAGGGTCTCCACCTTCGCTACCGTCACGCGGCACGCTTACATTCACGCAAGCTCCGATCGGCTCTGGGCCAGCACGTGATTCTTCTACCTCAACTGCAGAGGCATCTCTGTGCAAACAAGCAGCTCGCAAAATTTAAAAGGTTAATAGGCTATCGATCTGTAGATACTGTCGACATATGCCTCAACAGTTTGCACTCAAAACGTATCGTTTGAACTCAAACGCGTCGCTGCTTCACTTCATAGATAGGCGTGACGACGCGCCCAATGGCACAAGCTTAAGCCACTAAATCTTTTTGGAAAAGGCCAGCAGCGTCATTCGAAAATAACACAAAACCTCAAACAAATGAAACAGACGTCGCCAAGCAGAGAAACAACCACAAATACCAAAATGCTCATTCCAGCTTACGCGAGAGCGGAGTCGAGATGATTTGCGACGTTCGTTACGAAATTGTGGATTGAATCATGATTGACCACAGCACCTGAATCGTCTCCGGGGTCTCGATCAGAGATGTTATCTACGCAAGATCGTATGTTAAATAGCTTGGCAAAATCTGCGCGTTTGGGGAGGGATTCAGTCGTTTTTGCGACAACAAAGACGAATTTTGGCTCTTATAGTACATGTACTGCCGAACACATGCCTGATTTCGGTGTTATGCGTGAAATGATCGAAAAACTGATCATTGCGGGCCGCGAAGTTGCTGTGGTGCAAATTATGAATGTCCACAAAGCCAGCTTAAATCGAATACTTACATTTACGCACTGGCAACATAATTTAAATCCACATGGCATATCTTACAGTCAAGAACAAAAAATGCAAACTTACAAAGTTCAAAAATATCTCCATCAGTTCAAGTCAAACGTGCCCTTCTTTTGCATTTCTGTTACTTCTTGCAAGTTAGGTTGCGGTAACCTCAGATGTCTTAATTGCTACACCAGTTTTTCTTAAAGGTGTTTTAAGGACCCGATTCGGGTCCCTAGAATCAGAGAAATCGGTTCCCCACAGGTCCATACCAGGTACCTAATATTCCCCTTAAAAAAACCTGTATACTGTATTATAGTATGATAACGCAACTCCTGCTGGAATATGTTAAGTGTGCGGCACTGCCTTCATGCAACATGCATATTTTTCAGTAGGGATTTTAAAATCTACAAATATCGGCGATAGAAAGATTGTTAGATACGTCTAACGCTACAATTACTTCAGAGCAGTGATTCTCAACCAGGGATCCGCGGAAACCTATAAATTTGAAGTTTAATGCTGTTTTTTTTCGCTGACACATTTCGGTCATTTGTCTCATTAATAGTGTTAAAACTCGCCGTAACAGTATTCAAAGTCCATAGTTTTGGACATTATGACCGAATTACGTTAATTTTTTTCGGCCGTGAAAAAAATTCTGTCTATGACCAAAAAAACTAGGTTTGGTGTAACATTTTTGTTGTACCGCAATTCACCCTTCACTGATCCACATTGTATTCGATACAATGGTTTGGCGAGAATTAACGCAATGCATCAGAAAATTGTTTGTTACGCCATACTGAGTTGAATTGATTGCCATAGTTCTAAAATTAAACTTCCAAGCTGTTTATGGGTGTAATCTAACACCTAGCAGCAGCCCAAGCTACTTTCAATCTAATTTAAGTGTTTTGTTTTAATTTTAGTGCAAGTTCAAATTACGTCACCTAGTAGTTCATCAGTCAAACTGAAAGTGCATTTTAAATTACTTTTCTTTGCTGTTTTGCGCAGCTTACTTAAACTTATCGAAAACGGCAGCTATACGCGCACGAATTCCTTGTGCTTCACATACTTTGTGTGAAGCTGAATTCTGTGCTATGGAGCACCTCACACCAAACTGTAGAAATTCAAATGATAATGATATGCGACTATCAATTTCGAAAATATAATCACGAACTGCCAGGATTACTTCGAGATTGCAACAGGAGATAATTTATCAGCAGTATGTGAAATTGCTTTGAAATACATGACCTTCGGTTTATATGCCATTTTTATAAACGTATTTTATACAAGAGATAAAAGGTTCAGTTTAATGTTGGTTGTTGTTGTTGTGACCTGCGACGTTTCATACAGCGCACGTTGACGTATTTCTGACCAGGCAGTGACCAAATCATATTTCTGAATAACCCCCAAAAAACTCAGACAAAACGGTGGGGTCAACAATAGCTGTGAGAAAATATTCTTTGACCTAAGGATCACACATCCTACCTCACAGTCATATTCTGGAAAGGCCCTCTCACATATCTACCAACAACATGAAAAAGACAAGGACCAATACAACCAAAGGGTACTTGACATCGAGAAGTTTTCATTCAATCCCTTTGTTTTCACAAGTGGTGGGATGGCACCAAAATGTGCCAATGTGACCAAAAGACTGGCCTAAAAACTAGCTGAAAAACGCAGAGGTCCTAGCCAGGCCGTAACCAGGGGGGCGCACGTGGTGCGAATCCCGCCCTGCAAAAATTTCTCGCCCTCGTTGAAAAAATTCGTTGGACGCACTTTAACACAATTAATTGGACATAGTTAAAAAAATTTGGGCCCCTCTGAAAAAACTCTCTGCCCCGCCTGGTGTCCCAAGCTGGTTACAGGCCTGAGCCTAGCGCATTTGTCATGACCTACATAAGAACAAAACTCAGATCTGCACTATTAAGGAGCACGCTGGCTGCAATATGAAGCTTTCGAGGCAAACGGAATGATGTTTCCCTCCGGGATCTCATGGACATTGACTTCAGTGTAAGTCCTAAGCCCAAGCCCAAGCCCACCATTTTTTGAACCTAAATTGTGGAGACTATGTCGGTTTTATGATCATGATAATATGAATAAATTGTTTTTGTTTGTAGACCTATATACTTCACTCATCAACTAACCATATTTTGTTTTTCATGTACTCATTTTGGATTACTCTTTATTGTACTTATTGGAGTACTCTTTTGTAGTACGTTGCTGTATTTAAAAACTCTTTGACTGGCTAAGTGGCTGATATCGTTTCCGCCCTTGCCTCCTTAACCTCGATCGAGTATGCTATGTGCCATGCGGGATATACAAGTATATATATGCAACTGTGATACCTCACAATGGGTCATGGGCAACTGCGTTGCTTCTTCATCGTTTTGTTGACAAAAGCTGATTTTTACCGCTGTTACGTGCCTCCTCTGTTCTGTAATGCCATGGTTGCTGCATGGCTTTCCGCTTCAACGAATGTTGAGTATATGTCATGTTTTTGTTTGTTGTATGTACTTCTTGGTGTACGTACACCATTCCATCACCGTGCAATGCTGCGCACACACAACCTGGTGTTCTTTTCCACTCATTCTACTTTTTCGTTGCTTGGGAACAGTGGAAAGGGTTCGCGTGGCAAAAAGATTCAGAACAAGTGCTTCAGAGACTTACCACCAGGAACACATGAATCTAACGCTTCAGATATCTCATCCGGGACGAAGTTTTGCACGGATGAATTTGGGGAAGGATAAGAGTTTTCGCTGAGTGCGGTACTGTTTCGACGTCTATGGCTGTACCCATTGTTAAGCGAATTGAAGGACAATGAATTGAACAGACTAGATCTACCTGCAGACAAAATATATGATGAATGATTTCATCAAAATCAAGATTGCGTCGTATTCTTAGTGAAACACACTGAAATGTTTGTAGTGAAACTTATTATTTTTATACAACTAAAAATTTTCACACGAAACAGTTTCAGGTTGACTCTGATATGGGCGTGTTCGATACCAGGTAGTGGTATCCAAGGCAGTGGTTTTGTGTTGCTCTGAGCCTCAGACAGTAAGGTTCCAGTGATGCGCGATCGCTACTCTGGTGACTTCCTGAAAAGCGACAATCACAATTTTAACAAATCGATGTTTCCAGCTCTATCCCTATGCCATTGCTATACACTTTTCACACTAAGAGTTTCTGTGGGGTTATTTTCGTGTCGAAATTTCTTTTTTGTTTTGTGCCCCTTCAGGATTCAAAAAAGGTTTAAGAAGATACGCCCAAAAATAGCGAATATTACGCCCTTCCCTTACAACACAGTTTAAAAAGTAAATATGGTAGGAAAGCACAAGCGCGACCGTAGTAAGCACAGCTCATACGTAAAAGGCCTGAAAGTACATGTGTTTGCAACGATAGAGCACAAAGAAAACAGCAGACCAAAACCGCCTGTGTGGAAAGTCGCTTCAAACATTATATGTAAGCTGCCAGTATTTCGTCATTCATCAAATGGTTCCGGTGGTAGAGATCATCACGATCGGTGCTTATTGATTACTGCATTCAAAAGCACGAAAGAACAAATGGAACTTTCCTGATGCTTCTCTACACAGCGCTGGACAGGACACGAATCCCACAAGGTACCAGCTTACCAGGTCTTGGTGCATCGCGTGACTAAAACGTCCAAGGCAACTAGCTAAGTGACACTGGATAGGAAGAAATGCATAGTTGGTAAATCCCAATCACATAACCGGCATTCACAAAAACAAGTGCTTCTATCTGATACACTTTTGTTATTTCCAATGAACGTGACAAGGAACAGTTTGGTAGACTTATAAAATGCTAAGCACTTGTGGAAAGAGCACTTCAGCCAAGTTATTGCTTCCCAACCTTTTTCAGCATGCAACCTGTTGTCACTGACAACTTTTGTGGGGCCCCTATGAGATACTGTGGTAAAACGGCAACAAAATTGATATATGACCGAGAAACAACATATTAACAACACATGCAATTACTGTTAATGAGAAACTTGAATTTGCTTATTAGATACGATAATATCAAGTCAATTGAAAATGGAAAATGAGATGATTTTCAAGATCATTTAAATACTTAAATACGATATATATGTAATATTTTGAAAGCTTTGCAGCCATCCTGAAAGAAGTTTGTGCCCAACAATAGGCCATGGCCCACTGTTTGGCAAGCACTGCTGAGTCATGCTAGTTCCAAGATTACTGCTAACTAAACATCCAAAATTCCCTAGAGCACTGAAGTGTAAATCTAATTTTAAATATATGCAATGCTCTACTTTGCATCACACATACTTTCTACATAATACTGTAGGACATGGAGACATATGTCACTGATGACAACAAAAGGTAATGCTTGTTTTGTAACTTCTTCACAAAACTCGGTTTTCAGAGAACACCCTGATCGGTTTCTAATCAGGTATATAAAGGATAAAAGCAGCACGTCTAATGACTTAGAAACTTTTTGCACAAATTAAATTTCACAAATCAAAACTAGGATACTAAAAAAAAGATAAGGCAATTTACCATCTGCAACAAGAAAAGACAACCCGCCAGAAGTTTGATCAAGTGGAGTCCGTTTACTAAGAGGTCCAGTGTATCTCTGCTCACTGCAACCAAAATAAGCATATTAATCTTGTACCTATTAGAAACATAAGTAAAAGCAAACATTACAATTACTGCCTCAGCTTTGCAAACTTGGAATGGTCAGGCCATTAATAGGGAGGTAGTAATTCCATTGGCCACCATTAGCATTGACATTTCTGATAGATATTAGAACAAGAACAAACTAAGCCGTTAGCAGCCCATCCAACAAATTTGAGCTAATCAACTAAATGACAACAAATCACTTGCAATATAAAATGTCTACTGGTACTTCATTGTAATGCTACAGCAACTAATGTTAGGCTGGAAGAAAAATAGTCACAAAATGACTGAAACACGTAGTTGCAAAGTGCCTGCACATTTTAATGATTACAACTGAAGTTGGGTCACAAATGCTTTTTAGTCATGATCCATCTAAGTACGCCAGTGAACCATCATATTTGGTAAGTAGATGCAAATGGCAGCTTTCACTCAATTCTGAATGAGAGTGATGTAACACAAATGCACCAGCCTTAGAAAACCTGCATTTTTACATTTTTTATCCAGTCATCTGGAAAGGTTTATGGTGTAGTTCAAGACCAAACTTGGCTTTATTATAGTTTGGTAAGTCAATAAAAAAATATAAAGACAAACTTTTGACATAGCAGAAAAGACTAACTCACCTGCAGTTCAGTCTTTCCAATATTTCATAAACAGGAACATCCAATTTGCCTAAAAACCTTCTTAGGACTGGTCTGCCTCTATCAAACCGATCCCGCACTTCAAGTTCAATCACATCTGTTCGTAGAACTTGCACATAAAACTGAAAAAAAATGTTTACTTTGCCTGAGTAGGGCCAAAAAATGACAACAGAAATTTGTAATTTCTGATGACCCAATGTTTGAAAGACCTAATGAACATTTTTATTAGGAATTCCTTATCAAAACAAACATGCTCAATTTGTGATCTTCTCCAGTAAGGATGAAAAGCTATAATTAAAACTGTTCATGTAAGTTACTGGTTTGCTAAGATTGCACATCATAAATTCTTTTTTGAAACAAATTTGTTAAAATAACTTTCTTGCTATTTTCATGCACTAATCAAAAACATGAAAAATGAATAGAAGTAGCAGCAAACAAGGAATGGACGTAAATATTCAAAAGGACTAACACAGTTTGCATTTTAATTGCACCTGAACAATTGCTAATAAACCTCTCTGAATCTAAGTGAGAATAACTGCCACAAAAAGGTGCAAACCTTGAGGTTCGAAAACTGAAAATAATACTATATCAGTGAGAGAAATGAACTCAGGCTTGTTGTCATTTTAGGGGCATGTCATTTTATCTAAAATATTTCTTCTTGCATGTGAGTTGCTGTTCCAACAAAATCCACAAGCCATTTGGTGTTGTTGATGTTAGGGGACCACAGGTCTTCCAGGCAGTTCGGAGGACAAAGGATGTTGCAATAGAAGATTATATGATTGGCCGACTGCTCCTCAGCGCCACAGATGCATTTGGGTGTATCTAGCATGCCCCAACGGTACAGATATGTACCAAAGCAGCTGACCCAAGTTCTTAACCTATTTAGTGCTACCCACAAACTCCAGGGTAGGTCTGAGTCAGACGGGAGGCAAACGGCAGGGGCGACTAAAAACTGGGCCGGTGGCATGGAACTTTCCCATGCTGCTCTCCATGACTCCAGGAGATTGAAGCCGGAGTTCACCAGCACCGCAGAAGGAGCATCAAGAATGCAAGCACTGTGTACCAAGCAACTGTGCCCTATGGACAAGGGTATGAAGGGGGTGGTTAGTGTTCAGCTGTGCCTGGAGCGCCACCTTGAAAGTGGAATATTCCCTATGCAGGTGGGCTGGTGGAATGCCTGAGAGTGCTGGTGAAAGCTCCCTGCGGGTTGGTTTCAGGCACCCAGAGATGATGCGCAACACATTGTTTAATGATTACACAACACTCAGCACAGTAAAAACAATTTTAGGCAAAATTGAAATTGATTTAAATCAATCAACCCTGGCTAGGTATATCTCTTATTACTTATTACTTTATGATCATGCTTGATTAGGAAAAATTTGGAAATGCTGAACATTATGTATTGTGCTAAGAGGAAGCCATGAACTTGCCATTTAATTGATCAGATCATAATGACCAAGCAGTGTGACACATTTTCATTAAATAAAGCATGGTGGAGCTTCATTTTTTAAAATCTAGAAAACCTATTCTAGAATAGATTCAAAATTTGATTTAAATTAATGTAGAACTATTCTAGAAGACTCAGCAATTCTGAAATGCCCATCCCCACCTGTATTAAAAAGCAGGGTTGTTAGCAAATTGTGCTTTCTTACCATGGAAATTCATGACAGAGTAGATTTTTCCAAGTATAGAAAATGCACTGTTCGATATCAGACATGGTGTAATCGTAACCGTCAATTGTAATCGATTACAGTTTTTTTTGAGTAATCGTAATCGATTGAACAGACCAAAAATGAAATGTAATCGTTATTGATTACATTGCCAATTTAATCGTAGTTGACGGTTACTTTCACAATTAAACTTTTTTTCACCCTAAATCACTATGCGATGAACAGCGGTTGTGGTGGCTGGGTTTCCTCCTTGATTATCATTTGTCATGGTAATTGTTTCACGGGAGGCTATTTGCCTGTCTCCGTGATTTAAATCCAGACAGTCCATGGGCAAGCACAGCATTTCTAGCAAAATCTCGCTTTGTTCCAGCTATAGCCTTTCTGTTGGCCACCTGCAGTAATGTAGTGAGTCTTGTGAGACGCAGCAACAAAAATACGAGCTCTTTTTAAAAACAGGTTCACACTTCGGCAACAGAATAGCGGGACATTACGAGGAGAGGTGTTCGTTTCATTTATGTATATTGAGAGTGAACTTATGAATGCAAGTGCTAGAGTAGGCTATGTATATAATTACTACAGTAATTTATACGCATTAACTTTTCTTCAGAAGAATAAGGTACTTTAATCCAAGACGAAAAGTACCTTTCCACCACACTGATAACTAGCATGTCAACCATGATCCACCAGATACTGGTGAAAAAAACTTAACAAAACCTGTGAGGTTTTGTTAAGCATTGACTATTGGCCCAATAGACAGATGTGCAGCTATATTGGCATCACTGTCCACATCATTTCAAATTAAGAGCTGCACACTGCTATGTTGGCTTGCAGACGATCGTAACCCGCAGTTAGAAGAAATAGTCAGCAATTTTGAAATTACTAACACACGAATTTTCAGCATTGCTGGACGAATGTTCAAGCCTGATAGATGTCATTTGCCTGATAAAAGATTTGAAGTGTGGATGTTAATCAACTGCAACAAAGATTTTAAACATTGGTTATTATTTTCGTTTAATCAATATTTTGAAATGTTTGTTGCAGTGGAGTGATTGACGGGAAAGAGGGGCGATTTGACTCTCCTGGCCAGCTAAATATAAAAACCACTTCCTCACTTCATTTATATTTTGGTTTTAGTGTCCTCTTAGAAGTTTTTTAGTACGGTGTCGTCCTTTTACATTTTTCAGAGTGTTTTCTGTTGATTGGGGGTTTTAGTACTGGATAGCCAAAGTTTTTTTTGAGTGTTCACTAGCACGTCCCTTACAGAGGCCAATGGGCCTAAGTTTCTCTTCTAGCTCAAACCTATAGTTACACCACATGGTGGTCTGTTGACTGCATGAAGATCTCAGTAAAAAATATTTTTTTTCTTTATTCTGGTGCGTAATCCTTACAGATTAGTAATTTCGTTTATTGCATTGATTCATATCATATGTTGTCTGAAAATATACTTACATAAAACTATGGAAATGGGCTTGTTTTCTTTCTGAGGATGTTTCAAGACAAATGTAATCGCGATTGTAATTGTGATTACTTACAATGTACTCGTAATCGATTACATTATGATTTTGTTTATTCGTAATCGAACATGTGGCAAGTAATCGTAATTGATTACATTTGTGCTGTAATCGCTCCATGTCTGTTCAATATAGCAATCATTTTCACTTTTTAATTAGTTCTTCACTAAGACAGCATAACATAATATGGAGACGTAACATTATGAATGAATACTTGCTGGAATCTTTTTAAGAGTTCAGCATCAGCACATTAAAATATGGGAACGATGAGTGAGTTCAAGCACTTTAGCCTGGCTAATCAAAATCCAGTTATTTTTTACAGCATTTTACATGTGGAATTACATAACCCACAGGTAACACAGGTCATTTTGTTAAACCAATATAGAGTGGAGGTTTTAACAAAACTACTAAATCCACAGAACACTGGAAAATTACATCAACTATAAAGGCTGTCAAATACTGAAGTCTTAATGAAAATTGAAATGTTGAAATCTTCTACAATTTTTCAATGAAATGACAAACAACCTTTTCTCTAGAAATTGTGAAGAAACAAAATGAAAGTTGTAAGCCTGTGAATCCGTTTAAAAATCAACAATGCAACAATCAATGACTTCACATTGAAAACAGATGGATCATTTCTAAAAAAAACAACCGTTTTCATCATCAACAGAGCTTCTATGAATGAAGTGGAGAGATTACACCACAGACCATGCAGGTGGTGCCTATGCACCGAAAAAGTGGGCCAGGGTAGCAATTAATGTTAGTTATCAATGAGAGGTGAAATAGTAGAATTCCAGTGTGTCTGAGTTAAACATTGCAGCAACACAGAAAGTTGTTTCAGTAAAAGCAAGTTAATGCAAAAACCTTAATGTGATTAAAATTTACATACCTACTGATATTTAGCAACATACAAAAACACAGCATCCTAAACAGATGGGAAAATAACTGCTGCTATGCAAAATAGCAAATATGAAACATGAATAACCAAGTAACAAAAACCGCCTTGAGCTTTTCAGCCGGCTGTTTGAGGAATCTCCTGCCTAGTTTTGCTCCCATCTCCTTGCAATGATTCAGCTTGTACGTATCATTCAGCAATATTTGTAAAGCCA
>Ga0210059_1013179_pt1 | contig 12396 bp, 5 predicted proteins | sample Ectturendosymbi2_FD_188042 | JGI IMG/M metagenome (GOLD analysis project Ga0210059, IMG submission 188042) | Ecteinascidia turbinata endosymbiont from Florida, USA - Sample 2 (SPAdes) (version 2) | ecosystem: Host-associated > Tunicates > Ascidians > Unclassified | place: Key West, Florida...
GTCTTTTATGTTGCGTTTTGTTTACGTTTGTTTACTCTTGTTTATGTGCCTTTTGTTTTGTGTCTATTGCGTTATTAGGGGCTTGATTCGATGACCTTGCGGTCCCTCGCCCCAATAAATAAATACCTTCTTTTGCCGTTTTTTTTGCCCCCGCACAGCGAGTTTCCTCGAACCCAGAGGACCCACCGGCCGATTCGATTCCCAAGAGCTCAGGAACGAGCAACACACTCTGCTTAGGCGTCCCTTCAGGTATATATGTCGGTTTGTTACGTATTCGGTGTCAAAGGTGGCGGAACCGGGGGCGCCGCATGGACCCTCACACATTAAAAACCACCCACTATGTTTTCTCTGGGGGGCCTGACCCCTAACTTTTAAATTTCGAATTTTACTGAAATAGTTTTAAGCAGCACAATTAGTATTGGGTCTCTTGTTAAAGTAAATCGTTTTAATGAAAAAAATTTTCCATAGTTTTTTTGACGTGCACTTGTGCCCTCCCCCCACTTTGAGAAAGGTTCCTCCACCACTATTCGGTGTTCAGTCGCACGGAGAGTTGAAAATTAAAACCTGCCAATTGCCACCGTTCCTCCAGCCACACAGGAAGCGACAGGAATCGACTCCGTGCTACACAGGCGTGCTGGCATCTTCCTATCAAACGCCTTGTACGATTCACTTGGTATGCGGCTTCTTCTTCGTCGTTTGAGCCAGTTCTTTCCATCCACTGCTTGGCCGCACTATAGATCTCGAGGCAGCTGTTGAGCAGCCATTCGATTGTCTCATTGTCCGGAACCGTCAGGCCGTGCAGTCCATGGGGAGGTCGATGGATTGGACTTTGGAGGACAACATGGTCGAGGGTTTGCTCTTCTGCGCCACACTCACAGGCCGCAGAGGTAGCCATACCCTATTTGTGCTAACAAGAACGGAAAAGTCCGACACTGGCGCGGACGCGGTTAAGTCGAAACCACGCTGCTGTCGGAAGGATAATTCCAGGAGGGTGGGTGCAGGTGTCGGGGATGAAAGTTCGGAGTCGCGTAGTGTTGCCCAACCATGCAGCGATAGTATTCGACGGCGGAATAGCACGCTTCAGATATAATCAATCGAATACAACGGTATAGGCACTTATACAGGGCGCCCTGCAGTTCTCTGGAAAGGAACATGAGGTACTTTCGCTGTTGGACGAAATAAGGGATTCAATGTTTGAGAAATTCATAGTTAGCTGCGCTGTTCACCCGCGCTTGGTTGAATTTCTTCACATTGACATTCAGAGCACTGGACAGAAATCACATTGCGTCAGCACCAGGTGACGGCCATCGCGATGCTTTGTTTTAATTCAACAGTCGGATTCCCCTCACCTCCTGGTCCGCGCACCAATTCAAAGCTGCTGTACATTTCTCGCTTTGCCTAAATCTTTTGGGAATTCGTAATTTTTGCCAGTGTGGCCCTCAGTTACATTTGAAAATATTCTTTAGTCGCGCTTACAAACTTTTTCATTTAAAAATTTGTCTACTTGGGGTTTTATTGTGTGGTTGGCGACTGTTTAACAATTTTATTGTGAGTGGATAAAGAATTCAGCATTTCGTTTATTTTATTGCGAACTCTGCGGTGCATTTTTCGAACTAATTTTCAAAAAAAAGGAAAAAAAAGTCGCTAATGGAAAGCATTTAATAGCTGTCTTTAATCTAAATGTGAGTTTTGAAGTTATAAAAAACGTATTGAGTACAAAAATCTAACAAACAGTGAATTTGGTTGAACATTTTATTTGATGAATTCTGAAAAATGAACAACTTCACGAGAAGGCCAAGTCAGCAATCTTATTGAAATGTAACCAGAGAGTAGAAAGCATACTGAAGGTGGACGTTACATTAATTCAAGAAAAATGAAAAAGCATCGAATAAATAAAAAACTGAGAATTCGAAGGTTGAATGTTCAACTATTCAAGGGATTTCTAATTTACAAGAAATCAAATAAAAAGTGTTAAAAAAACGCCTTGTTGATAGACTAGCCTGGTTTACTTTAGCGGAGGAAATACAAACGTTTGCAGTCATTTACTTTACTCAAAGAAATGTTTAAGTCTTTGCAATAGAACTGTAGAGACATATTTTGTGGCGTCTGGAAGGATGAGCCTGTAGCAGTTTAACACTCCATTTTTGGTGTTGAAAGGAAGCTTTAAACACCTATTGCGTAAATGCAATGAAATACATCTTGTTATGAGCTTTGTCACTAGGAAACATTTTAAACCAACTGCTCTTGATGAGTGCTTTTTAAATGGAGCGCCCCACAATTCTCAATCTACCTTTAAAATCGATTTTCTTTAGTGAAACTATACGTTTGAGACCTGACACCATCAGAATTCAACAAAGGTTATAAACTATCTGTGATGTGATACATATCTAAATCTCCGTTTTCCAAGAGAATGGTGAAAGACATTATCAGCAGAATAAAAGGATGGACTGAAATATGATGTGCAAGAAAAAAAGGGGGAAATTTGTTTGATCTGAGTTCTGGTGCCATTCATTTGCTGATCTGCTGCTAAGGTATGCGGGCGGAAAAGACTCAATATGGCGAGTAATGGCAAAAAGCCATCTCGTGGTGAAGCCAGGAGGTGAAAGATGTTATTGCAAGAACTATGGTTTTAGATTTCGCGGCTGTCTGCAAGATAATTAAAACTGGTACAAAATGGCAATTTTCCTGATCGGGTTTACAGAATGTTCAAAAACATTGTTTTAGTTCAATTGCAAATGTACTGATGATGATAGCAGAAGTTACCGAAACGTCTACGAAGATGTCGTTTACATTCTTTCAATTCTTTTTCCAAAAATTTTAACGACTTCTCGAAGCATTACTATCATTGTAAGAGGACCGGGCTTTGCTAACCTGCCACAAGTACCCGCAAGTGTGAAGCCATCCGTACGGGTTATTTCAAAGCTTCTCTGCATGGCGCTCGTTATTGACATCTACCCACCACAAAGACAGAGTCCATTGCACACTGGGTGCAGCACGGAGCAGCTGCGCAAAGACTGCTCAAACCACCGGAAAGTAGATGTTCGTGATTGCGTATTTTGGAATACGTTTACATGACAGGCTTCACCGAGGTGTTGGGACCGATACACAGGGGCACATCGAGGCTAGATGGCGTCTAGGGCAAGCAACAAATTTGGCAACCCTATGTTTGAAAGTAAGGTCTTTTGAGAGTAAATGTACTGTATTGAAGAGTGCACTTGCAACATTGCTGGGACTTTTCAGCGCCCCCCAGTGATTCGGCGCCCGGTGCACTGTTTTCCCTTTGCCTCCCTCATTACGGCCCTGCCGATACATTCTTCGAAAAAGTCGTTTATGATTTTTCTTGCTGCACTTTTTCGTACAACGAGATCATCTGACCGCGAGCTAGGCAGTTCTACTAAGGCAGGGGTTTCCAAACCACGTCCCACAGGCCAAATCCGGCCCGCAAAGCCGTTTCATCAGGCCCGCGAAGACATTTTATCAATAATGAAAAATAATATATTTAGGAAAAACATGTTGATTTGGTAAAATGTAGCTTATCTCGAATCACTTACATTATGTGTGACTATGATGTCTTACATTATGTGTTACACTCGAACCTTTGAGTAATAACTTATGTGGCTCTCGGAAAAAAGTTTGGACACCCCTGTACTAAGGGATGGCTAACCATCCCAGTAAAGTCAGACCTTTGACAAAAAAACAAAGTTACGTTGCCAATCAGTCAAATCGGGTAAACCTTTCAAGCTCTGGGAAAAAATCCTTTCAGGAAAATTTCGGAATACAGGTAACACCCCAAAAACAGAACCCATAACAATTAAACCCTGTAGTTATGTTGATTGGGTCACCCTGAGTTTATGGGTTCTGTTTTTTGGGTCATCCTCTAGTTTGCAACTTGAATGGAGTCAAAAATTATATTGGAGAAGGCTCGTTCATGTGGGGTTGCAATGAATACACTAATACGACGACTGCAACAATGCTGTCGTGTTTTCTTTAACCAAAACAAACGGCCGAGTTGCAATTTCTGCAATCTGTTCTTTCCAGTCGGACCAATGATACACTTGAATATGCCGCCATGGGCGTCGGAAGTGGGGGAGAAGGGGGGTCTTGGACCCCCTGGGTTTTGAAATGTTTAGCAACAAATGGTTGTTTTCTTAGTTTCGAGTGGAAAAAATGAAATTTCACCATTTTTCGCCCCCCCTGGAAAAATTTCGGAAAAATCCCCTAGTGCACCCCCTGAAAAAAATCCTTCCGACGCCCATGTGTGCCGTTTTATTCAGGTGACCATTTTGTTGGTAGGCCTACAGCTAAAAAAAATTAAGTTATTTTGATTTAATGACTCACATGGAGCTTAAAAATAATGTTCATAAAAATGTTTACTAAGTTAGTGTAATTGGCGTGATTGCTCTCCTGGGATGTGTTTTGTGAATTATCAATTAAACTGTAAAATGTAAAGAAATGAAGCTTGGATTTAGCTTCTGGTTTGCGATTTTTTCCTGCATTCACTTGAAAATTCAAACAGTTTTGTTGAGACCCATAGGCGTAGCCAGGAGGGGCCCAGGGGCTATGGCACCCCAAAATTTTAGCATCTTTAATCATTCTGTGCTTTGAGAAGCGGTATCCCAAACAAAATACTATTGCTCGCTTAAAATCAAACATTTTGGCCCCCTCAAAATTTTGGACTGGCTACGCCACTGTTGAGACACGGTATTGCCAAGCAACAGTATTGACTGTCCTTGCAGTGTGGAGAACGCCCTATCGACAAAAATGATAAAACTACTTCCAAAGAAAAAAAACAAAATATTTTGAAAATATAGTTACGCATTAAGTGCCAAGGACACAAAGTCACGATTGAACACACATACACATGTGAACATTTCTCCCGCTCTTTTGTGGCACGAAGTGAGCGTGTCCTCTCAAGTTAACACCAGGTTTCGCAAACAACGGGTGGAATGAACAAGGTGGAACTTTGTGAATCATACAATTGTCCAAATACGAGCAGTGGCTAATGCATTGAAAATTTTCGAAAAGTTAAACGTCTTGACAAACAACCTGATAAAGTGTAGCAGTATCAATTTTGATTGGAAATTACAGGCGTTTCATTTAATCATCAACTCAGTGTAGCTATATTTAAATCAATAAAATTTCCAAGCATCTTGGTAAATACAATCCTACCAGAGAGTTGAAAACTTTTCTAGTTTTCAAATGTGGGCATTATGCCTGGAGGCACGGCTCACCCACTGGTTATGGAATGGCGAAAATACGTGATTCTCATCACGATTTTCAGAATTATTTGATGAAATTCAAATGAAATCAACGTTTCGGTGTTTTCAGATTTTTATCAACGCATTCCTGGACCTGCAAATAGATTTTCAATGTTGATTGCCTGGCAACCAGTGAAACAAGCACATAACAAGCTTTTGATCCTGTCCATTTCTCATTTCAGTACCCGCACGTACGTCGGAGAAAAACAATCCGAATCACTGTAAACATCCTCGTTCTCAGACGTTCCTTTGGACCAAGCTAGAAACTACGTTTGAACATTTGTACCAAAGTTTGGCGCATTGAAGTCGGAAAAATGTCGCACCGAATACTCAAAATTTATTTTGTGCATAAAATTTGTAAAACGCAGGTCTCCTGCTTTATTCTTTCGTTGGTTGCAGAACAAGTGTCTGGCTTAGGTTTCTAAAAACTATTACATCTCAGGAAAAGAGTTGCGTTTTCCAGTGAACTGTGAATTGCTCCGTTTCAAGAAAGTTGGCGTATCTTTACTGCATTTACTACAAACCTAAAGTGTTTCTTATGTACCTTTTGTAAAGCGGATGTGCTTACACGCAAGCTAATTGAAAATATTCTAAATTCACCGCGTTTTCAGCAACCCCTCAATATTCCCTGTGCGCATATAGAGCTTAAATAGTGAATATTCAAAATGGTGAATAGTGTCAAATATCTTTTATTGAGAGACACTGCCATTAAAACGATGCAAGTAACATTGAAAATTATGCTTGTGATTATTTACATCTTAGCAAAACGTCTCTGTTTGTTTTGTTGCTGTTTTTAATTTTTTCAGACAGCAAGCGAAAGCTTTCATGTTTAATTTGTGAATATTCGAAGTTTTTTCGTTGGCATAATGTTTCTTTGAAGAGCCTCGTCCCCTAAATTTTCATCAGAGTTTTAGTCAATGAGGTTGACTAAAGAAATACTTAGGCCCACAACGTGAATTTTCTGTAAAACAATCTGAAGCATACATAGGTTAACTATCAATTGATTGCGGCCTCAAACAATCCCGCGGTTTTCGCTGAAATGTCCATAAAACCTTTGCGTTTGTGTTGAAACTTTGAGTGTTTTGCGAGTTTAACGCCTCTGATGCTGAAACTAAGATGGCAACATCTCTTCTTTCTAGGACAATGCGTTGATGGTTTAATGGCCGTTTTCGACTTGTTCACGCAACAGAGGAGCATTCAATGAGGTATGGTAAAAAGTTCGGTTGACACTTAACCGGTGATAAGCTTTACTGAGTTTCTGATCAGTTACAAGTTTAATTTCATTTGGTGCATCCAGACATTGCAACGAGGTTGTGGTAGCACCTTGTTTGTATGCATGGACGTCCGCAGAAAACTTTTCAGAGGGGCAGAGTAGACATTTTGCATCCTTTTCAGGTTGCTGACGATGTAGTGCAAATCGACGTTCACAAAACGCTTTACCCTTTCTGCACCACAAAAAACGCCCTATGTTACGGCAACAGTCACAAAAATATCGCTTCGTTGGCAGCAATGCTTCTTTTTAGCCACTATAAAACTATACGTGGCTCACTGCTATCAGCAGTCACTGTCTCGTATTACCTGCCAAAGATGTTTTCATTTAGCAGTCATATGCGGCAAAGCAAGGTTGCCAAGCTGTCTTCACCAAAAACGCTAGATCATATCCAGTAACAAAAAGTAAAAAAGACAAAAATTAAATACAAGATGGATATAACAACTTGTCATAGTCATTACTGGTAATACAATTCCAAATCTTCAAAAAAATTTTCTTCTGCCGCAGTTGTCATACATTTGTTTCTTATTAAATAAATCAAGCATTTTTAGAGTAACAGTAAAATCTTTGCAGCATTTTTTTCAAAACTGAGATTCGTTTTTATATATAACAATGCATCCGGTATCCTAAGCTTGATTCAATTCCTTAAACGTTGCTTTTTGTTAAAGTTACAGTTAAGAAAATTTGTTCCATCTGCATTTGAAGCTGGCAATGCTAAGCAAGACAGTGCGCACACTGCAAACTTATGAAAAGTGCTGTCTCCTGCAGGATTTTTGTACTTTCTCATACTGGCCTACAATCTTGCTACTGTCATGTCTAGAGGTATACTGACTGAAAATACCTCGTTTGCCCAATCAACAAAATACAGTTTTCTATATTGCTCATCTATCTCATGCGCATGTCTTTTAGATAAACGTTAGTAAGTTTCAGACAGGAAGTTGGAACCATAGTTTACACGGAAGACGTTCACATCCTGCATGGTCATAGACCCTCGTCAGAACAGATTTGTAATGTTGAATATGCCGCTCTGATAATCCTTTTTCAGGGTCAATCCTTTCCAACTGAAAAACGTCAAAAAAGCGAGATTTTGTCTGGATTTTTTGGGTTTGAAAAAAGCCAAGCACGTCAATTTCATAATCTGACTTCAAAAAAGCTAAAAACGTCTACTACCGTAAATTGAAGTAAATCTTTGGAGATTTGTTGCCATGTTGTTGCTACGCAATAAAAATCAACACAAAAAACTTTGGCAACCTGCCCCTGAAGACAAATGAGCGGACGTGAGTGACGTGCAAGCTCATCACTGCATGACACCACAACAGTGAACCTGGTTCTTGTGCAGTGTGTCATATAGGCAAATAAACTGTCATTTCAAGAACTAAACCAATTAATCGGAATTAAGCTGCTGACTTCAGGTTTTCTAGAAGTTTTTGGTTCTTAGTCCCAAATTCTAGGGGGGACAAATGCCCGTTTTTCCCTCCCCTGCGGACAACCCTGTTTGTATGTTACTGTAGAAGATAACTCTAAAATTACTATTTTATTAATGTTTCAAACTGGTGCAAACCTTATCAAGCAATATTCTGTCACGACATTGCAGCAACCACGTGTTTCTTCGATATTTTGAGAGTACTGTACCTAAACCACAGCTTGCTATGACACATTTTTTCTTCCTAGTTGGTAACATAGTGGCACAAAAGTTCCTGTTGCCAAAACCGTCAGCACATTTGTATGGTGCGTTTACTCAAGCCGATTTCTTTGCAGATTTTTCGGCTTTTGTGTTTAGTCGTAGGGTTGTGAAACTGTCGAGGAAAATTTGCAGTGCACTGATAATGATAGCAGGAGTTATCGAAACGTTTGCAATATGTCATTTGTATCGTTTTCATTGGCCGTGATTTTTATTGGAATGCCGAGGAAAAGATTGAAAATAACAAAACGATATTGGTTTTTATGCTGAAATTTCCTTCAAGTTTTAAGATCCTCAACTTGTGTTTATTGTTTAGCTGGAACGTGCTTATCTGCGTCAAAACTAGATTGTTTAAGTTAAGAGCAACACAAAACTTTGCGAGATAGTTGTCGGCACCTTACGTAAGTCACTTTTACAGTAGCAAACATTTCTTGCAGTATTTTGATTGCTCTGAAATGTAAGCCACGTTTCAGTGTTTGTTACACAAATCCAAATATCATCACATTTTTCCGATGCTTTGTCAAACTTTTCTTTATTTGAGAGTGTTTTGATGGCGCTTTATCTCTTTCGCGACTGAACTACTGCATGGCTCATGCCGTCGTGAGGATGGATGGCGGAACCATTTTCAAAGTGGGGGGCACAAATGCATGTCTAACAAACTGTAGACATTTTTTGTGGTTTGAACTGACAACTGTGACGTCACAAGCATTGAAATATGATGTCATTAACTTTTTTCAGCATGTTTAAGCAATTTAATGCAAAGTTTTATAAGCCCTCAATGACCCCTATCTACACTACACCCTATCTATCTATGCTACACTGACTTGAGCACATAAATGTAATTTGTTGTTCTTACTAATTGTGTTACTTAAAATTACTTAGGCAAAATTCCATATTTGAAAGTGAGCCAGACCCCCAGAAAAAATGGGGGGCTAGCCCCAATGCGGCCCTCCGGTTCCGCCAGCTATGGTCGTGAGGCGACGATTCTCGAAAACATGAGAACATCTGCGGATGAGAACATCTGCGGAAAGTTGCCAGCACAAGATTGTGTAACTGCACTAACAGGTTTTGTAACTGCGCTGTACAAGTCCGGGCGCCTTCGACGAGATTTGTTTAGGGCGTTGAAGACATCGCCCAATTCTCAACCGCAGTACCACACGCACTTGGTCTTCAACGAAGTTGTTTCGATGGGAAGGCAGGAGGCAACACGACAGGGCTCCGACGAAGACTGTATCCACATTGGAGAGCTTCCTTGTTACTGTCATTATGCCGATCGCTTGGCTAGACTGAAGCAACTTCCGATTTTTAAGGTCTTGGTACAACCTGGCCGAAATTCGAACCACGCCGAAGTTCGACCTACCAGACACGAAACGAGCGCTCTAACCATTAGGCCACGTGGCAGTACTTTTGGCGGGCGTATGTGTCCCAGCAGTCTTGGGGTAAAAGGAGTAAAAATCTAGAGAAATCGAATTTACTAATCCCAAAGCACACAAATCAATGACAACTTAAAAGAAACCAATGCCACCAAAGTCGCTAAAAGAAATGCGTAAAAAAGACACAAAATTTAGCAGTTGTGGCAAATTGTAAAGCAGGCTGTAAAGTACGCTGGACCGCATTCTGTGCACAAGGTCTGTGTTCGGTTTTCTTGGCCTCTTTTTGCACATCCAGCCCACCGTCGAGGAGTTTTGCCTTTAACTAGGAGATGTGATCAAACATGCTGCATGACTCGTGCGCGCTTCGCGGTTTTCCACCTCTTCATCTTTGTCTCACTCCGTTGCTTTGAGCATGCTGAGTCATACCATCTGCCAGCTCCACATGAAAGGTTTTACCATCACGACGCAGTTGGTGGTACGTGACCAAAGCATTTATTGCAGCAAACATCAAAATTCGGTAAACAAGTTTTTTTCCACCATTTCAGGGACCTCCTATCAAGATCATAAAGACTGACCATGTGGTCCAACGATCTGTACCTCCCATGCAATACCAATAAAATTGAAAATGTCACTAGTCTTGCATGGGAGGTGTAGATTGTTTTCAAAAATTGTCAGCCTTCCGGTGGTATGGTATGAAATTTGCAAGAACTGATAATAAGGAAACATCTTCAAAAACGTATCAACAGGACTTGACGTGTTCTTGTGATCAGAGTGGAACTCTGGAACTCTTTCTTTACTAATGGTCATCTTTGGCTGAAAATTACCTGTAAGAGTAAACCACAAACCATGGCTTGAAGTCCCATCTACGCTATCATCCCTTGATTAGCTGTACGTATTCCAATTATCTTCAACATCTGATGTCCTGTTTCCAGACAATGATTAATCACTGCCAGAAGACGATGACTGATAATCGCTATCACTGACACTAGAGTCTGATTCATCTTAATATGTTAATAGCATCATCACCACTCAATACTATGTGGAAAAGACATATTCCTAAACACAGTTGAGTAAGAATTACGACAGTAACATCCAACCTAACTTGAAAATCTTCGAAAACAACTATTTCGTTCTCATGCAGTAGAGGTCATAAAAACCTGTTGGGACACATGAGATCCATTAGCGCACGTTATGAAAGCCCGGTGGGACAAATGAATCCTAATAACAAAAAATAACTACTTGCTTTTGCAAACTTACTAATGCAGTGATAAAAAGTAGCATGCTTGTCTGCAAATGGCTTTGCCAAACAGCGCTGAGCAGTCACTGTCCACTCACTGATAAGGATTTCTACAAAAGAGGCTAAAACTGACACAAATTAAGTGCAACATAGCAGTCATTCCAGCAGATATCGAATAAAACTGCGAAAACTCGCAACAATCACACGTGCTACATGTTATTGCCAAAAGGGTCAGCTGTAACAAAAAGACGGAAAGAAGAAAAATTGCAAAGTTTTCGGGACACTACACTACCATTAGTCATACTGAGACAACTAATGGAATATAGGTGTCCCAGCAGCTGCGAAAGGGTTATAACTATATCATGACCTTCAAAAACTAGATAAAAAACGTTGAGGGACAGCAAATCAAATTAGTTCTTACGCGATCTTTGCAAACCTGTTATTATTATGAGGGGGGAATGGCACTGTATGACTGCGAGGTCTTGTAGTGCCAGGGCAGGTGTAAAGAGAATCTATATGCGTATGCCTGCCTCTCGCACAAAAGCTTCCTCATGCTTCGCAGCAGCTGTGCCACGTAGGATTTCTGGGGTGGAAAAATTTATACCAAGATCTTCGACTGCGTGTTTCAGACGTCGTCGCGCCTCTGTGAATTTGGTACAAACTTCAATAACGTGTTCTGCAGTTTCTGGTATTTCACACTGGTCGCAGAGCCCGTCAGGATGAAGACCAATACGTGACATATGATGATTTAGGTGACAGTGACCGGTGCACAAACGAAAAATTATAGCAGAGAGGGAGTGGGTCGACAGAGAGGACCGCAGCAGGGCAGGAAAGATAACCTTGATTTCCTCTTATATTGGTTTGGTATTGAATTTCCCACGCTTGGCAAGAGTGCTGGTACAGATATGGCAGCATATCAGTAAAATTCAATCGGGTATTTACCCGTTTGTAGCGAACACATTTGGGTGGATAGGATGATGGCTTGGCAGTGGAGAGGTTTGCCAATTAATCAGCAATTTCATTTCCTGGGATGTTTTGGTGGCCCGGAACCCAAAGGAAACGGACCTTGTATCCCGAAGCTGAGAGTGTGGAAGAGGAGGGCAATTTTATTTGCGAAACTATGCTTCTTCCAGTTCCAATTAGTGATCGATTGTAAGGAGCTGAAACTGTCTGTGACAACAACTACCTTAATAATTTTTAATGAGTAAGCCAGGTACAATGCGTGAAGAATGGCGAAGAGTTCAGAGGTGATGGAGGAGGAGAATTTATTTATTGTAATAGAATGTCGTAGGTTCCTATCCGCTATGTATATACCGCAACCGGCTTGTTCAGAGGTTTTTGATCCGTCTGTATAGATTTTAACAAACTGATCATACATATTGTGCAAATGCGAAGAGAAAACCGGTGCAACGAATGCAGATGCTGTCTGACGGACAAACTGTAAGCGAGTGAGGTCGATGACGGGTTTTCGTATCGAACAAGGAGGAATATTCGGGATGCGCACCGGAGCGGCGGCGAAAACGGAATGATCAACCTCAGTCTTTGTGAACATATTAAAAGAGCAGAAACCAGGCGAG
>Ga0210059_1013180_pt1 | contig 12396 bp, 7 predicted proteins | sample Ectturendosymbi2_FD_188042 | JGI IMG/M metagenome (GOLD analysis project Ga0210059, IMG submission 188042) | Ecteinascidia turbinata endosymbiont from Florida, USA - Sample 2 (SPAdes) (version 2) | ecosystem: Host-associated > Tunicates > Ascidians > Unclassified | place: Key West, Florida...
TCAACTTCCTTTCCAGGTACAACTTCCTTTCCAGGTACAACTTCCTTTCCAGGTACAACTTCCTTTCCAGGTACAACTTCCTTTCCAGGTACAACTTCCTTTCCAGGTACAACTTCGACTAACTTAACTCTTATATCATGGTTTATGCTTTACTTATATTGCTCTCAACATCTGCTTCTTTATTATTTCTAATTTGGCTAGGCCTTGTGTCTTCCTCAACTTCCGGCATTGATTTACTGGTGCTATCACTGCAGTGGCGTAGCAGCATAGCTTGCCGCCCATGGATTTCGGCGATTTTGCCTCCTCCCATCCTCGGAATTCATTGTAGCTTGAATACGCTGGCCAGCACAACTGTTAAAAATATTTTTATGAACGTTGCTCGCAGTGCAAAAACCCAAATGCGTGTTATGTATGCTGATGAGAGAAGAACGTCATTGCACAAAGTACATTTCAACCGCTTTACTAACCTTTTGCAAATCATGACCTGCAATAGAAGCACGAAAGAAAGTATCACATTTCGTAAAATAGGAGTGAAAAGAATATGGCTATATGTCTTTCAGCCACCTCGACCGCAACGCGAAACATGTGACGAGGTTTTAAAAAATGTATGCAGGTCATTTTTTAATCACTGGCATTTCAAAAATCAACTAGTCGAGCCTTCATTGACGCAAATTCCAAAATACGTCATCAAAATTCAGTTTCCCCACAAAAGCATTTTCAATCGAAATAGATAAAGCAGACAGACAATCTATCCTCAGAGCCTACGAGAGGGGGTACAAAAGGTACATCGTACCCAGGCCCGGTAGGTACTGGTACCCGTGAGGACAAAAGGGCGCAAGCTAAGCTTCTGTAATCAAGCTCAAACGTAAGCCAGTTGCCAGTGTAACAATTATATATTTCTAAATCTTAGTATGGTAGCTGTTTTACCTATGTTCTGATGCTATACAAACAACCTATACAAGTTTCGACGAGGACCCCAGAAGCCAGGGGCCCCGCGTCGGTCTTCGTACCGCCTGGAAAAATTTCTATCGGAGGCCATGCCTATCCTTCCCCATTCTAGACCTTAAACACGATTTTATTAACCTAAGCTTTAAAAAGCTTCTCTCACCACTCGCAACAGAAACTGCGACAACCAGATAAAGCTTAAAGGCACAAGCATAAATACGAAGTGGAGTCACGTAATTGACGTTCTGTCAGCCACTGCAACACATCCAATGCTGTGGCATTGTGTTGTAACGTGGAACCACTGCTTTGTATAAGTCGCCTAAACCTTTCAATCTCTACTGGCAGTTCAGAAAAATAGACTTCATTCGCGTACATGGCCTTAAATTTAGTCACACCAACCATGGGCGTCGGAAGTATTTTTTTCAAGGGGGGGTGGGCAAAGTGAATTTTTCCAGGCGTAGCCAAAAAAATTTTCCAGAAGGGGGACGAATATGGCAAAAGTTGATTTTACCCACTCGAAACTACGAAAACGTTTTTTGCTAAAAATTTGATAGGAAAATGTCAAATTTCAAATTCAGTGGGAGACCTTGCCCCCCTGCCATCCCTTCCGACGCTTTTGATACCAACCACATTGTTACCGCTTTGCAACAACGCATGGAGATTCAAGCTAAACATTTCGTTCAGCTCATTTATTCCACTGTATTCCCTTTCTGCTTCACTAAGAAATCGGTCCACAGCTTGTCACATGCATCGTTTAACTTCAACAACAGATAAACCTACGTCTTGAGTTCGTTCGCTTGGAATTCGTTTCTTCCTTCTGACACGTCGCTCCTCAATTGGGATCTCTAGCGTTTCACAAATCTTGAGAACGTTATTGTCGTGCACTCGCCTGCGAATTCTACTAAACACTATCTGCAGAAAGCCAGGCTTTAATTCACTAAGGACACCGCTCAATCATGGAGCTGAACAAGCGAGCAATGAAACTCTGAAAGAAACACAACAGCGTAACTGATCAAATGCTTCCCAGGGCGGGCAAACTGTACTAAAAGAACACTTTGCAATATTGCATTACGAGACCGCAAGCACAACGCAACAGCCGCGGGGCGAACACAGGGGCACAATTAAGGATTGCAAGATTGCAGGCGCCACTACGTGGCAAGGACAAGGTAATCATACATTCACCACAACTTACTAGAGTGTGTTTCTACTAAGAAAAAATATTTCACAGGATAGAGAGTGACTCAGCAAGAAACAACATTCACCTGAACAATAAGAGCAGAAACCAGATATTACAAACAAAAACACCGGAAAAAGAACATGTCAATATGGCCAGCCAGGCTGAGTGTGAAGTTGTTCCCAAGCTAATGTCTTGATTTTCAGCTTCATTTTCAGGTGCTGTGGTCTAGTTAACACCACTACTTTAATGTTGCTGCTTGAAAGTTTTGCTAGAAAAAGCTATTCAGTCGTGGCGTTTTAGCTAACACTGTCAGATCCTTACGCTTTTTCTTGTTAGTAGCTTTGCGCTTTTCATAGCTGCTGATGGCATTACAGATTTCGGCGTCGCTCAAGCTAAACACTACAATCTCGTTTTCATCTTTTTCTTTCTACGAATCGACTGATTAAAACCTTTTCTGACGAACCACGCAATAACCAGTGGCGTACCTAGGGTTTCCTGCATCCGGGGGCAAAGTCAGTTTGGGCGCCCCCGCCCCCAGCCTGTTCGTGGCAGCACAGAGGCACAGATGCGAACAGTGAGTTCGGAGTAAAGGGCCGTCAAAAAGTGACTCGGACCCCGCTGTTTCTAGACCAGTATAAGAACTTCATATGACGGTGACGTCACCGTATTGACGTCAGGTATTTCGTATCTTGGAAATAATTAAACATTAAAAACTTAAAAATCTAATTGTTTTGCATGAAGTTATCCCCACTTTGAAATTTCAGTCACGAATAAGCGTTCAAACGGTTGTATTGCGACATTCCTAATTGCGGTAGTCCCTAACAAATTCGAATTGCAGCAACTAGCCAAACAAATGCAAAAACTAAGCAAAAAGTTCCCTGATCATCTGCAAAATTTGCATGAAATTTAACGACAAATTTTTACACAAAAACTCTCATAATAATACAGCATAACATTGGCCAGAGTTGCCCTTTATTTTCTAAAGCACGGGTTTGTCGAAGCTTTTTGACGACCCCGAATCCACCGTTCCCGCTTGTTCCCCTCTCTCGTCAGGTCTGTTCACAATCACCGCTGTTACGAGCTATAGGGGGTTTTGGAGCATGCACTAACAGAGTTTTGCGTTTTAGAACGTCACAAAGGACTGACTGAGGGAAGAGGACACACAAAAAACGCATATGAAAAACAGAAGGGAAATAGTTTTATACAAAACTACTAGACAAATATAAAATCGCTAAAACAATTTTGCATATGATGTCCTGAAAAGTTAAGAGACAATGTAACAATGCTGCGATCTAATGCTTTACTAGTAATCGGCTAACCTCGAAGACAAATTTTTCTTGCTTTTGTTGCTGCAGATTTATCGATTATATCCTCAAAATTGATGCTGTCTGTAGCCTGCCGCTCCACACTCAGCAAAGCCAGGGCTGACAGTCTTTCCTGTCCCATGGATGATCTCAGATAGGACAAGATAAGTGTCTTACTGAAAGACCTTTCACATGGATGTCGCAACAGTCAGTAAGATGAGCAGAACAGCTCTCAGATTCGGAAACATATCATCCCCGTACTGTACAATGAAGCGAAGTAGATCTTCTGGTGTTGAAAGCTTAACATCAGCTCTTGTCTTCCGTAGCATTCGGCAATCCATTATTTCTGTGAACATCTCCGAGCCATCCAAGTCTGTGTCATAAAACCTTCCCAATATCAATGCACCTCTGTTTCAAGCTACTTTCATTGGTTCTGCACATCAGCTCTTTTACGTCCAAAAGTAAACCAAATCTAGAGTCCAGCTTCTTCAAGCTGATAAATCTCTCTCCCATTTCTCTGTGTATTCTTTCAATCGTCAACGGATGGAGATGGGATTCATCTTCATCAAGTCCTACTGTATACCTCCACGTGGTGTCTGGTGGAAGCAGTTCGGCTGAACAAATAGAGAGAACGACGAAGGAAAGCAATGGCAAAACTACCTTCGGAAAACATCTTGCCAAGTAAAACAATGTGCAAAGAAAAAAGATACACGAGAAACAGCGTTAAAGGGGGCAAGTCTGCCAAGGATGCCCCCTCACTCGGTAGGGATGTTGATTTGTGACAGGTCACACCTGATCGTCAATCTGCGACTAATACACTGCGACAGAAATTTAAGACACTCCGGATAGGTACATGGGAAGCGCTACAGAATGAAGTTCGACAGAAAATTGAAAGTACTGAGTGGGCAAACACAAAGCCCATCACAGAAAAATATCAAAATTTCGCAGACATTATAAAAGGTGCAACTGAAAACCATTTCCCAAAGGTGGAAAGGCAAAAACACGACAATTGGATCACAGAAGAAATTCGTGACTTATTTGAAGAAAGAAGAAATAACAAAGACAATGAGACTAGATACCATGAATTAGAAAACCTTATCCAACAAAAATGTATTCAAGCGCATGAAGAATTTTTGCACAGGAAGTGTTGAACTAGAACAGTTATTCAACTTAAATTCCAAGGTAGCACATACGAAAACAAGAGAGATCAGCAACACGAAAACTTACAATACGGCACCAGGATGTTTAAAAGATAAAAACGGTGAAATGTTTTTTGAGGAGGAAGATACAAAAGAGAGATGGAAAGAATACATTACTGAACTTTATGGCAACCCTGATCGAGGCTCTCAACCTTTCAACTTTGAAGAACCCTTGACTGGGCCTACCATATTTAAAGCGAACTCAAGCATGCAGTTTTGAGCATGAAGAACGGTAAAGCAGTCAGGCCTGATCAAATTTAAGCTGAAGTAATTACAACTCTCGATGAAGTTAGAATCGATGCCTTGTATGATATGTTGAATGAAATTTACAACACAGGGATAATTCCGCAAGAAATGTCTAAATCGATTTTTGTGGCACTCCCCAAAACATCACATGCGACTGAATGCGGCAATTTCAGAACTATAAGTTTAATGAGTCACATCCTTAAGATCCTATTCAAAATCATAATGCTTAGAATGAGATCTAAAATACACACGGAAGTTTCGGAACACCAGTATGGATTCATGGAACACAAAGGAACTACAAATGCAATCTTTTTGTTGAGAATGATAGCTGAAAGAGCTGTACAAGTGCACCAAGACCTTTTCTTGTGCTTCACTGATTATAAGAAGGCATTTGACCGCGTGGATCACTCAAAATTAATGGAACTTTTAGACTTTATAAATACAGATGACAAAGACATGAGAATAATTCAAAATTTATTGTATGAATAAACTGCTGCTGTTCCAGTTAGAAAGGAAATCACAGAATGGACAAAAATTGAGACAGGAGTTCGACAAGGGTGTGTTCTTTCACCAGATCTATATAACTTGTACAGTGAAATAATATTCCGCAATATTCAAGACCTTGGTGGAATTACAATCGGTGGCACCAACATCAATATTATTCGCTATGCAGACGATATTGATCTGCTCGCAACATCGGAAAGCAAGCTCCAAGAACTAATAGATCAGGTGGTTTTCCATGGTAAAAACTACGGAATGGAAATAAACACAAAGAAAACAGAGTACATGGTCATAACGAAACCACAAAGCATTCCAATGTGCAAAATCAAAATTGATGGGATCACCTTGAATGAAGTTGAGAAGTTCAAATATTTAGGATTCCGGATCACCAGTGATGCACGATGTCATAAAGATGTTCGAGCACGTATTGCAATGGCGAAACAATCCTTCAATACACTTGAAAATATTTTAAGAAATAAAAATCAATCTGTGAGTGTCCGCACAAGAGTCCTGAAATGTTACGTCTGGCCAGTTCTGTTATACGGCTGTGAGTCGTGGACACTAACAACAGCACTAATTAAGAATTTGGAATCTGCTGAGATGTGGTTTTACCGGAAAATGCAAAGAATTTCTCACATAGCCAAGAAAACAAATAAACAAGTCCTGATCCAAACCAATCAAGACAAATCTCTCTTTAGAACAATAAAAAAATAATTCGAATTTTTCGGACACATTATCAGGTCAAAACAATTAGAACATTTGGCTATTTGTGGAAAAATTTGTGGCAAGAACGCCCGAGGACGTCCAAGAAAAATGTACCTGGACCAACTCAAGGATTGGCTGAATTTAAACATTCCACATATCTTGCAGCTTCCCTATGATAGAAAAAGTTGGAAGACTGCCTGCACATTGGCCCTTATGCCTGGTTCAGGCAATGGACCTTCATGATGATGGTTCTGTCAATCATACTTTTCATCAGCGGTAGCATTTCATTTGCGGCTGTGAGCCCTATGCTGTTTCCCCATGCATTTTCTTCTTCCTTCTTCCTCCTCTGCCGTCTCTCAACCCGGATATCACAAATAGTACACAGTTCCTTGGTCTCTTCAAGAGAATTCTTGCATAAAACATCGCTGTTTTCTAAGCAATATTCATGCAAAGCTTGAATATCTTGAGCAGCATTATGAAAATTCATGGTGTGGTCCTGAAGCCTTTTCTGAACTCGATCAATCTTGCCAAGTACAGTATTCCAGAACCGAAGAAGAACAACAAACTCAAATGTTAAAACCCGATGTAACAACTGAGTTGCATTACTTCTTTTATCTGAACTTTCATCCTGATCTTCTGCAATATTTTCCAATAGCTCTATGAAGTATTTCAGTTGATCATGTATCGGTTTAACTGCTTCTACTCTAGCACTCCAACGCGTTTCTGACTTAACTGACACCCCAATAACAGTTTTCAGTCTTTTTCATCGAAGTGTTGACCGCGAAAAGTAAATATAGATAGCTTGCACTGCACCGAAAAATGTCACACCTGCAACCTCATGGCTGACAGCATGAACCCCAACCAAGTTTAGCATGTGGTTATCGCAGTTAACAAATACTGCCTTTGCGTTAAGTGCAGCAACTCTTTGTTGCACCCCTGATTTATATCCAGACATTACAGATGCATTGTCGTAGCATTGTGATCGACAATCTTCGAACGGTAATCCATCGCTCCCTAGTTGCTGCAGTATTACATCTGCAGTACTTGCTGCATCTTTTTTATGGATTTGAACGAATCCTAAGAATGACTCCTTGACAACTACAGTTTGTTCCTCAACGTTTATATCGACGTATCTGATAGTTTCCGACATTTGTTCCCGATGAGCGGCATCAGGAGTTGAATCGAACATTATTCCAGAGTATTTGACTCTCTGGATGTCATGAACAAGCTTTTCTCTAACAGCACATGCTAAAAGCCGAATGAACACATTCTGTATGTTTGGTGAAAGGTAGGTAGTTGATCCTGGATTTTGTTGCACATTCAAAAGGTGGCCATTCATGACTGGATCAAACTCTGCAACAAGCTTCAAAAGTCCTATAAAATTTCCAGCGTTACAGTCGCTCTCCCGTTCAGTGGTACTTTCTCTGTGACCTCGTAGGGCCAAATTTTGTTTGGGTAAATATCTTATACAGGACAACACCTTCTTAAGTACTTGTCGCCATTTTTCCTTCTCCATGGCAATTTGATTTTGAAGCTGCGCATTTTTTTATCATACTGCTTTCCATTTTTTCCATGCTCTGAAAGAATTCCGATACTTTTGGGAATTCTCATGTGCAACAATTTTTTCTGTTTTTTTTTCAACTACTCAAACCATTTTCAGTTTCCAATGAAGAAGAGTGGCCAATTGCATTTTTCGATTGGAAAAGCAAACAAGAAAAACAAAATGCTGCGCACTTCACAAGGGAATACACCAACCAAGACCGACTAACCGTACCTCCTTTTTCGTTTCCTAATTGTTTTTTAAACCTGCTGAAGTCATTGACCTATTATTTTTTGTGCAGAAGGTCCAGCACTATTCTGAAAATAAATCGACCCTTTCTCAACCATTTCTGTGCAAAGTACATTCGACACAACTGTTTTTCCTGATGCCTGATCAAACTTCATGTATCCTACGTCTTGATGCCGAATCACATCAACTACGACTTCAGTGAACTTTGGCTTGTTTTGTTGAACTGGATCAGGTAGCTCTAACTCAACATCCAAATTTTGTGGTTGTCTTAAAGATGTTTCACTGCTGGACCTCTCGTCTTGTTCAAGTTCTTCCTTAGAGTCAGGTGATGTGTGCCTTGTTAAGTCCTCTGCATTGATTCTTTTCCCTTTTTTACAAATGCGGTCAACATCTTGCTTGACTTCACACATTGCTCATCTTCGGCCTTCTTTCGCTTTCTTCTTTCAGCCCCACTCAATTTTTTCTGTTGTGCGCGTTTCATTTTACGTATTGCAGAATCAGTATATCAGTTGATACATATATTGAACATAACTAAAAATACGATTACAAAATCAAAAACTGACGAAGTTGGAATTTAAATCCAACTGATATATTTTAAATGTGCCACGTGTATTAACCTAAGAATTATCTGAGACCAGTGACGTTCTGTGAGAAGTTCTTCGCTTGCAATTTTGTGACCTAAATTTCGACAATCATGTCCATTGAAATGATTAGCTTATACGTCGAATTGATATAAAACATACGGTATGTGGCAGTAAATTAAAAGTTCACAATTATAACTAATATACCTAACGCTGTTGCATAACAAATCTTTCGATTTACAATGAAATCAAAAGACTGTATTTAGATGCAGCCGTTTTTGTTCGTGGGTTCGCTTCACAGCTGCATCAAGGACGATGTTCACAAGTCTAAGCTTGCTTGATCTCCCTAAGAGACTTCTGAGGGCTAGCAAATACTGTTTAAAATGACAACACACTGATAGTATAAATAAAGTCATTTTTTATTGAAAATAAGAAATTTACAAACTGTAAATTAAAGTACTTACCAATTTGACAACGCACGAAATCAAACGGACTCTCTCGAACCAGATTCACAGACACAATTCAAATTCTGGGACCACCTTTACAACCAGCAAGATAATCTTAATACCTCTAAAGTAAATTTCTTAGCTGAAAACGTGTCGTTACATCAACTCTTCGTCAAATGAATCACTTACAGTTGTGGAGAAGGGCTTTTGACTAGTTTAATCGTGACGGGCGTTTCCAGCGTTTGGAGTTTCGTCAATCAAAAGTTTGTTAGTCAGTTTCCGAGTTTACAGTCACGATTTCAACGCTTTTAGTTTTGTCAGCCTTGCAGATTTTTTGTGTAAACAAGTTGAGTTTTTATTGGAATCGTTTGACAATTACCTTACAATACAGTTTCATTTAGGACAAGTCAATTTTTGTGGTTTTTGCAATGCTAATTTAGTGAGGACAGGGATTTATTCGGACAAGCCAAATTTATCATTCTGAGTGTCAGAACTTCACTCGGACAAAGCCAATTTATTGTTCAAAGTGGCAAGGATTACCTCGGACAAGCCACCTGTGTTTGACTGAAAACAAGTCGATCTAAGTGACTTTATTTTCTGTCAGAAGCTCAAGCTATTAAAGCCAGCCGTGCACCCCGGCGAGGCTCCAACAGCACTCACAACCACACCGTTCGAGCTTCAGCATGGCAGGAGGCAGTGGTTCGTTTTACTTCTGATTCAAAACCAAAGTGGTTTAAACAACCGAAGGAGATCACTCGCCGAAGTTGACAAACGATCTGAACTTGACTGCGAAAATCGGCCCTTATATACCCAAGTTCAACTGGAAAGTCCCTAAAAAATCATGTGATTTATGTCACGTACACTGTACAGGATGTTATATCATAACTAGTTCACGACTCGATCATGCGACGTCTCATGGCGTGACCATGCTTCCATTGTCTGTCAAGGTCAATTTGTCTGTATCATCATCGAGTTGCTGAAAGAGACATTTCCATCACGTGGTTCACGCTTGGTTGGCTTCAGTTTTTCATTTGAAGTTTCTCCAACTTTGTTTCTATTGCTTCAAGCTTGAAATACATTTTTCCTTTTAAGATTTAATGTTTTATTTGTAGTAGACAATTTTCTGTCTGCTGCAGCTGCACAGCTGCAATTGTTAGAATCTTGCAAAGTAATCAACATTTACCTAAATATCCCGCAAATAAAATCATCATAACTACCTTCAGACGTTCAGAACCACATCAATTCCATTTCAACATGAAGTTTGTTGAACAATCAAAGCTAAAATATGTTCCTAAACATCGGATCTGTTGTTGCAACAACATACTGTAAGTTCCATTGCTGCTCTAAAAGCATGCGTAGTAACATAATAGTGCATAAGTTGTAAATGTTGTGTTCCTGTTCCATTGTGACGCAACTACAGAATGAAAGCGAAGTCGGAAAGTTCGCAACCCTGGCTATCTGAAAGCATTGTGTCGCAACCATGAGTCAAACCCACATGTTGTCGCTGGTTGCTGGAAACAGAAGCTAGTCACGCTACGCCTTAAAACGTCACAAAGGTTCGTAATTGTTCTTCTTGCGAACCTTGGTGATTTTGATGAGATTAGGCGACTGGGTAGCAGCCGCCGGCATTCGACATTTTGCCAATGGTAACATTAGCACCCGCTGAAATTTTTTAATTATTACGTAACATTCCGAGCTCAATTTGGCGCCGCCAAAGTGCTGCGCCAGGGGGCAGATGTCCCCCCTTGACCCCCCTTGTTATGCCACTGGCAATAGCATATGGTGTGAATGACTTGAAAAGCTTCATATGTTTATGATGTAACAGAGTGTGGCCCAACTACAGGCCCGCGGGCCGCATGTGGCCCGCCGTAGCGTTTTCTGTGACCCACAGAAGCATTCAGGAAAAATCTCCAAATTTGTAATTTGTTGAAGTGTGTGAAGTTACATTTGTCTCACTGAATTGGTTGCACTGGATAAAGTGCATTTGCACAAGAAAATTGTGTAGTACTTTTTCTGTGTAGGCGCTATTGTTATTGTTTTTGTTTTATTTATTTATTTTGCGATCAAATTAGAAGGTTCGGTCCTCCCTAACCCTCCGCTGGGGTACCTGCATGGATAACCTCTGTGTTTTTTAGGTGCCTCGGCATTCGTTGTCTTGAACAGTACATCTGGCGAAATGACACTCAGTACCGCCAAATAAATCCGTCTATCTATTCGCTAAACGCGGTCTTCTCAGAGTTGCCCCCCAGCCAAATTTATTGCCCATTGCAAACTGTAGAAAACTTCTGGAAATTAGTCAGCAAAGATAGATTTCGCAAACTGCAAGATTTTGCGCTAAAATGCACTCAATATTTCGAAGCACACATGTGCATGAGAACACATTTTCTATAGTATCAAGCAAAGCGTGTAAAGTCTAAAATCGAATGGCAGACAAAACACTGGACGATAATCTCCGACTGCTACCACTGACACCGGTATTGAATAAATAAACATTCAATTCGTCATGCCATCATAATTTCTACATAACAATGGCTGAAAAAATTGTAAATCTTACAAAAATTCACACAACATATTGCAACTGCAAGAATGATGCAACAATTTCTTTTTAAATGAAACATTTACTTTTGATGGTGCAATAATTATTTATTACAAGTCGTCTATTTGGCTACATGTTTTCGAAAAACACAGTTCTATCGAAAGATCAATATATGCAGCCTTTTTTGTATAGATATCGCAACATGCTAATTACAACAACAATATCCATGCTTTTATTGAACCAATTTGTCTATGACTTTGTCAAAGTCAGTTTTCTTTGTTTCGTACCTTTACTATAGTCAACTAATCTACAGTATAGATCACGCAACCTAATATGGCTCGTTGAGGCTCGGAGTTATGAAGTGATCAGTTTCAGTTTACTGAAAAATCGCTCGTAGCATGCAACAGATACTGCCATCGTCGCCATTATTTGCAAAGCAATTCGAAGATTTGGAAAGACGCTTTCATTACCACACTTAAGCTCTAAACAAGACTAACAAATCTCTTATGAGTTAACATTTTTATGCGTAAAAAATTAGCAAAACAAGGACTAAATCCAATGCCATTAAAAGTTTTCAAGAGATAAAATCTTGAAATTAAGGTTAAATCAGAGAAAAGCATAGTTCGAAACTAATTCTTTTTCTATATCTACACGTGTCCAGCCTTGCTGGTGGAGTGGACCCAACGGACTGACCAACAGTCTTGTCTGACTCGACACAGTTTGCGGACGCGGGACTGGGAATAATTGCACTAGACCCAGGGCCGGCATGAGGAAGTGCAGGGTCCGATTTGAAACACTTTTGCGGGGCCCCATTCAGTGGTGTGGAGAAATTTTTGAGGGGATGCATCAAGGCATGATGATAGAAATCAGTGATATTGAAAATGCGCGGCCCGAAAGAGTGATGCCAAGATCTCTCTAGCAGAGACTTCAATGGACAGCGCTGTAAAACCTAATAAATCAAAGAATT
>Ga0210059_1013181_pt1 | contig 12395 bp, 8 predicted proteins | sample Ectturendosymbi2_FD_188042 | JGI IMG/M metagenome (GOLD analysis project Ga0210059, IMG submission 188042) | Ecteinascidia turbinata endosymbiont from Florida, USA - Sample 2 (SPAdes) (version 2) | ecosystem: Host-associated > Tunicates > Ascidians > Unclassified | place: Key West, Florida...
TGAATAAGTTCCCCCTGTGGCTTTAGAACATAAGTTCACTACAGTCCCATGCTCTCTGAACTTCGTAACCCAACTAACAATCGTTGATTTTGGTGGAAAGTTGCGACAATGGAAACGTTTTTGAAACTGAATCTGTACACTCTGGTATGATTTTGTTGCAAAATAGGTCTCCAGGGAGAATATCTTCTGCTGATTTGTCCAAGACATTTTTGGGGCAACTATAGCTGCAAACGATCATCCATAGATTCACTTATCACGTCCTGCAACAGAAAAGACATTCGTTAAAAAATGGGTTTTTTATCGAACAAAATATGGGTACGCATCTTTTTGGGTCACCCTGTAATATATGTTTTCACCATATTATGCATGTAAGTTATACTTTTGCAGAAGCTGAGCTAGTGGAAGCTGTATTATAATAATCTATTTCAATAACAGATTTGACACCAAAACGGCTGGCAAGCTTGTATTTTTGTACAAGCTTCTTAACACTTTGGCGTCCGCCAGGATTCGGGGATTTTTGGAAGAAAAACGCCTAAACGCACGTGGCTTTGCGTGGGAATTTCTCAGCTCCTGTATGCTCTACAGCCCGGTAAAAGTCTCAAAAGATGCAGCAAGTCTTCTAGACTGCACTCGAAAAAAAATTTTTTGCTTGGGGGTGCGGGTTTTTTGTGAGTAACGTCATAAGTGGAGGACTTTTAAGCCACCTTGGCCCACTTTGCCTGGCCCTGGGCGCCAACCGTTAGGTGGTAGTATTTCGCTAAAGTTTTTACTGGAAACTAGGCTACAATCTGAATCTTTTGATACTTCGCTTTGGGCGTCGCTTTGGGCGAACTGAACTACAGCTTAACTACAACAAATCGTTCCTAAAATGGCGTTTTAGTTGAAGGCCAGAGCTTGGCAAGGTTTAAAAGTATCCTTTAATTAGGATTGCTGCTTACTGCATTGTGTTTTCATGAATACTCTGATAAGGAAAACACAAACAAGAATTTGAAAACACTGGCAGTTGTATTTACATGCTATACAGAGCATACAGTAGCACAGTACTGCATTATGTTCTTGCAAAAAAGTCATAAGTTTCATTTGTGCTGTTCTTGAGACAGCTTTATCTGTCACATGCTTTGAATATTGTAAAAGAACTTTTCATCATAGGTTACTGCTCCTTTAACTCGACATTCTACACACTGCTCCACCAAGCCTTGGTCAAATTGCATGAAGAAAACATGCAATTGCATGAAGAAAACATGCAATTGTCGTTATACACTAACAAAATATTCAGCAGGGACTGACAAAAGGCACTGTTATGGGCAAAGTGACAATATGGCCGAACTCTAATGCATGCAAAAGATAGAGATTCTGCTGGGACTGAAGAAAAAGTGTCCTTATAGGCAAACTATCATTATAACCGATATCGTTCTAGGTGAACTCTACTGTACTTCAAAGGTTGGATTACAAAACATGTTTGTTTACCCTAAAACTAAACCTTAACCCTAAATCTAAAACCGCATAATTTTTTGAAAAAGTACATAAAAAGCTCTCCCATCGAAAGCATCATGTCTTATAACCGATTTATCACCAAAACGTCCGTAACTATCAGCGATCACCAAAGCATCCATGGCCGAAGCGGCGTCGCTGCAACAGCATCACCTAACTGTCCCATTCCATACCATCTTGCTTTATTACGATTACAGGGATGCAATATGCCACTTCAAATCATCCAATACACCACAGGTTGGCTGCCCTTGCCTTAGATGAAGCTTTACAAATATAAGTAGCCAATTTATATGGAAATGGAACATCATCAAGTTACCTACAAGTAGAAGTCACAAATGTTAGCTGCCACAGTTTCAACCTGTTTCGGTACAGCTGATAAAACAAGGTTTCAATTGTTTCAGGTTAAACATTAAGTGAAATGAAACTCATATAGCAAAAACAACTCAACTGACTGAGAAACACGCCAACTGCGCTTATTTTGCAACAGAACTTGTCAGTAGTGCCAAATCCAAATGTAATTACTGGCAAAAAGTCATACCTCCCTTTACCACTATAAACTTCACCAAAGACATCTTTACAGCTGGAGTTATGCTGCATTTGTGAAAGTTCAGCTGTGAGCAAAGGCCCTGCAATAAAAGCAATAGGCATTGAATAAAAAACTTTGAACCATGAGCATTACCTCACATTTTTTGCAGTTTTGCAATGTAAAACACACAAATCTTTTCACAGAATTGTATTGTGTAATGTCTTCACTCCCACACGCAAAACGCTAGACTTTAATCATGCATGGCAGCAAAGAGAAAAACACAAATACACGAAAGAAGACGAGGATATATACATTGCGGTAGTATAGATAATACGCTTGATGGCGCTAATGCATTTACTGTACTTTGATGAAATACAAGCTTTTAAGACACACACATGAATGTCGCCATTATAATTATTATGATGAAAAACTGCAATGACTTCAAGTACATCGATGTATAGAATGCATGAGAGAGTTGGAGGCTGCAAAGGACCAAGGGTCAACTAGGCTGCAGACCTCCCAAGGACGAAGCTGCTTATAGTGTAAAGGGAACAGTGCATAATAGTTAGGAAAAGTCTTTCGCTCTGGGTATAACATGTAATATGTGCAAAGCAGTTATATGGTAAATTGAAGTAAAATGCGTTGCAGGCAAGGACAAGCAACACACAAACATTACTGCTAATCAGGTTGCACACCAACTTGTATTAAATGGTAAGACAACACATCGAGTGAAAGTTAAATCAAAGATCGATCGTAGTGTGCCTCTCTCTGACCCGACCTTTGTCAGAAGAGTTGAACGACGGAATCAAGAGTATGAAGAATGACAAAGCTGTAGGACTGGACAACATTGGTTAAAGAGGTCAAACACTTTGGACCAAAGACTAAAAACTGGATTTTACAATTTTGTAATAACTGTCTTTACCAGAAGACGATTCCTAAAATATCGAGAAGATCCAAAGTGGTTGCTCTGCTGAAGGCAGCCACAAACCCATCTCAGCCTAAAAGCTACAGGCCAAAATCGCTACTGAGTCACCTGTACAAATTACTGGGACGCATTCATCTCAACCGACTTATCCCCTTTGTCGAAAAACACTTGATTAAAGAACAAGCTGATTTCCACCTGATAGTTTTAGCAGTTGCTCAGTGGTAGACCTGACTCAACACATTGAAGATGGTTTTCAGACCCAAAAGATTACTGGAGCTGTGTTCGTAGACCTCACTGCTGCTTATGACACAGTGAACCACCATCTTCTCCTGCAAAAAGTCCTGATGATGACCAATGACTTACAAGAGATGTTAAGTAATAGATGCTTCTTTGTGTTATTAAACAGCAAGTAGATTATGTCTCCAGAAGAACGGCCTTCTCCAAGGAAGTGTGCTGGCCCCTTTACACTACAACATCTATACAAACGATCAACCACTGGCTTTGCAAACTAAAAGTTTCACATATGCTGATGATCTTTGTGTAACAAGCCAGAAACCTACTTTCAGTGTGGTAGAAACAAGCTTAACTAATGCCCTCAATGGTCTACATCAATGCTATGCAGGAAACTCACTCAAATCCAACCCAGCCAAAACACAAGTGTTGTCCTTCCACCTTAAGAACAGAGAAGCTAATCGTCCCCTCAACATTATGTGGAATGGACAGAAGCTGGAAAAATGCAACCCACAGTATCTTGGTGTTACCCTTGATCACTCACTTACATTCAGAAAACATATTCAGAACTGCAAGGCCAAAGTCAATATGCGAAGCAACATCCTCTGTAAGCTCACTCGCAATGGGGAGCAAATCCTAACACTCTGAGAACATCTACACTTGCCTTATGTTACTCTGCAGCTGAGTGTGCCTGTCCAGTATGGTCTCGGCCCAGTCATGCTAAATACCTCGACCCTGTACAAAACGACAGTTGTCGCATTATTACAGGATGCCTAAAACCCACCAACACAAACTGTTTGCACCTTCTCGTTGGAATTGCCCCACTTGATATCCGAAGAGAGGTGATAAGCAGACTGGAAAGGTGCAAAGCAATGCACGGCCCAAGCCATATGCTGTACAGATCCCAGGCAGCGAATCAAAGATTACAATCAAGAAAAAGCTTCCTTTACAGCAAACCCCTACTTACCAGGTCATCTGAAGAACCCCAGTTAGAGATGTGGAAAGATCGGTTAAGAGTCAGCCCCCGAAACTGGCCCTAAATATCGAGCCAGTTGAAGCAATTGCCTCCGGTCACCTGGCTTCCTGGGCATAATGGAAATGTCTCAACTGACTCTGCACCAGAGTTGTCAGAAGTAAAAGTAGACTTGCTCAGTGGGGCCTCTACAGTGGCCCGACTATGTGTTGGTGTGGTTCCGCAGAAGACACAGCTGGACACCTTCTTCAATGCCCACTGCTTCCAAGTGGATGCACAGTGCATGCTGTTAGACCTCTCAAACAATAACAACATCGCTGAAACAACCATGGAGTTCTGGATGAATTACGTTTAGAGACACAAATCATCATCATCACTGAAATGAGAGCCAACAAAATAACTGAAAAAATCTTGAAAGCAATGGTGAAAATTAGTAACCATTAAGCTTACAGTTAAACTTCAAAAATAACAATGAAAAAATTCTGAATGATTCTTGGTATTAAACCCTTAGCTTATTCATGAAGTCAGGGATCCCTAATCCACAGTCAAGGGCTCGTATTGGAAGAATTCCCATCTTCCAAAAGTGGCAGAGTTTAGCCATTCAAAACAAAATAATTTGCAAGACTTTGTCAAGAAATATGGGCAAAGGTCAAAACATATGGGCCCTGAATCAATTTGTTAAGGGGACCACATTTGCTTAACAGCAGTCCTGCATAAACAACATGAAATAAAGTTAACTTTTGTGTGGTTAAAATTCAAGTGGTTCAAAAGTTAAGGGCAAAATAACCAAAATTTGGGAAAAAAATCTTTTTGGGCTATTTTTATCAAAAGGGCCATTCTGTGTCAATTCTCAGGAAGTGGTCAGGTCACCCTCTCCAATTTTCCTGAAATTTTAGTCGAATTGTCATTGCCCCATATGATGAACATCTGCAAAATTAGAATGAAATCTGTATAGACATGGCCCAAGATATCTCACAAGCCTTTCTATATTTTGCAATAAAATTTTCTAAGGTCAAAGATAATTTAATCAGCAACAATTCTTCTTAATATGAGCGAAAAATATCAAGAAATAAAACCGTGAAGCTTGAAATTTTTCGAAAATTTGTAGCAAGAGTTAGAAACAGTCAACTTTGGGTGTCCGTGACTTTTGACCTTTGAAAGTCACAATGTAGATAATGTTGTTTTTTCAATATTTGGCAAAGTTATTAGCATCCCTGATAAATTGGAGTTGTTCACTAATGTAGTTTGGCAGTAATAAGGCTTCAAACATGGCTAAATATGAACAATTTGTGCCCCCTGGCTAAACACCCCCAACTAAAAAGCTTTATAATAATGCCATTCATTGACAGATTTCATTCTAATTTTGCAGATGTTCATCATATGAACAGTGACAATTTGAGTAAAATTTCAGGAAAATTGGAGAGGGTGACCTGACTACCTCCTGAGAATTGACACGGAATGGCCCAAAATTTGTTTTTTTTGGGGGGAATAACTTTTGAACCAGAAATGCCGCAAGCCAATCAATTATCAAAGGCTCGAAAGACTCAGATTTTTTGCTTAGTTTCCACTAAAAGCTTTAGCGGAATACTTCGCTCTTGCAGTTGGGACCCAGGGCCTGATAACCTGAGCCAAAAAGACCTAAACCTATCCTATTTATGACATCACACTAAATATCTGCAACCCAAAACTTAATATTTTGTTCCATTGCGAACTAGAAGACTCATCACGCCTTCTGAAGGTTTGAACAGCTCTCAAGCACGATCGCCTGGCAGGTTATGGCGTCGCAAAGGCTTGCCAAATATGGGCAAATTAAACCTATAAAGGGAAATCTACCTGGTGGCAAATGTGTTAAAACCATACATTTTTTCACAATCTACTTGGAACTTGTGATGCTGATAGAAGCATAAAGGCATCAGAGGAAGATTCAAGGGTGCAGTGACAGCTCAGTGGTAGTGTGTCTGCTTCTCAATTGAAAGGTTTGGTGTTTGATCCACGTGTCACTGAATGAATTGCTGCAGCGTTTCTTGGGCTAGAGCATTAACCCTAACCACCTTGGAAAAAAGCAAATTTTGCACCTCAGCCTGCTACCAATTACCATCACGAAAATCCATAAAAAAGGTCCAAGTGGAAACAAACTGACAATCATTAACTTTCATACAATGCACAATAAGCTTAAATCATGCACAAATGGCAATGTCATCACTACCAAAGATTCCTATTCGTTTATTAGACAAGTAGTGGAAGCAAGTACTAACGTCAGTTTTACCACTCATAGTGGCCGTTCACTAGATCTGGTGCTTTTGGAAGTCATGATCTTGTTATATTTGAGAAGTATCTACATATTTTTTAAAGTCCTATTAACACTGAAATTCTAATAATGTGTTTCAAGTGATTTCCTGCTTTAGTTTGCAACAACTGCTGAATGAGAACTTGAAGTAGACATCAGTGAAGTCTTGGCTAGATTGGTTCAGGCCAGGGTTAGAGAACTGCCAGGTCACATATAGCCTGCATAGCCATTTAATGTGGGCCACAGAAGAGTTTTCGTTTCCCAAATTAGAAGAGTACTGCATCAAAATACTCTATGAGCAGACACCTTGCTACCCTCCTATGATATTCTAAATTTGATATGGCCTGTCAGAGTTAATAAGTTTCCCAACCCTTGTTCAGGATACGCAAAAACAGATCAAGACACTAGCAGCCTGGGCCAGACTATTGTTGAAGATGTATGCTGATGTTCTAGGGCAGGCTTGGAAGACTTCCCTTAGCTTAGCAATTACTCACTTACATCAAGATCATTGACTCTTACCCTGATTAAATCTTCGTAGATGACATGAAATTGGTTGTCATGAAAATGACCAAATCAATTTGGATTAAAATTACCATATGCTGTTGTTACAGGAATCCAGCGATTTTGTTTCTATTAATCTAGTTTTTTGTTCAACTGACTATATATTCATCTTTAGAGTGGTTGCACTGACTACCCAGAAAAACACTATTAGCATTGTCTGTGATATAGTTTGAGAATTGTGAAGGTCATAGGTTGCAGTTGACAATAGAGTTTGACCAAAAAAGCTTTTTGGGCTGATAGCAATGTTTTTCACTTTTCATTGCTGATAATCGAATACTGATATTTTTGCATCACATAAACAAAATAAATAATTACGTAAGTTCCAATTATGATGAAGATTGTCATTGTGGTAAGTTAGGAACAGGCAGTGTACCTGCCAAAAAATGTTTTATAACACTGCCTCAGCAGTATCATTGAGTAGTGACCACCACACATAATGCTACATTACAAATGTTAACCAACTCACAAGATGTTTTCATGTAATGTTATGGGATGTTTTTATCCAGCATGACTAATGCAGTCCTTAGCAATTTCTAGGATTTCCAATAGTCTAGTCAAGCGAATCCACAAACAGTCAAACATGTGTTACATCAAACTGCTACCTTGTGTGGGTCCATGTGCCTACACTTAGATCTTACGAGTGGGTAAACAACAATATGTCAATCATTATTAACACAATCCATCACTCCACTGCAATGACGAACCATGCAATTTCGAATTCTATACAAAATTGGGCCAATAAAACTGTCAAACACCACAGAACGTATCCTGATTTGTTCGCAGGCAGTCATCTGCCTACCGCACAAAAAACTGCGAGTGAATGTTACATCATGGAGCGGTTTATCGGGACGATTACACAGCGGTCTCATTGTTATGTACGGCTTGATATAGTCGGAGGGCTTGTGCTAGAAAGAACACAACAAAGAATTTGTGTTAGTCAACCTGAGATGAAGTAGCAACTTGGGTTTCTGAACACACCATGTAGAATAGCATTGTAACTTTTATGATCAAATGTTGCCGATATGCATCGGCCTAATTTTGCCGATATGATACATCGGCATCATCGCCATATAGGCCAATATACATCAACATGCTGATGCATCCGCCAAGCTCTAGTTGACATTGAGATAACAAAGGTTACATAAGAGTGAGATATTGATGTGGAAAAAGGGGTTATTTTAGAATAGAATAGGTTCACAATAAGTTTTTCATTATATGGCTCATGGGTTAGAATTTTAATGACAAGTGCGTACATATTCAGTTGCATCTCAATTGTTAGCCACCAAAAATTGAGTCTGTAAACCAGCCACGTCCAACCACATTGCATTACTGGGCCAAAATTTATGTCACTCTCTTAATGAGGGCCGCACATTGAATGACTTGCTTTGCTCGCAGCAAACAAATTTAAATCAAGTTTGCAGTTTACCATCTTGTGTTTGAGTCATTGCATTCTTGTTGGAGAGTGGATTTGAAAATATAAACATGATTTCATTAAAATAGCAAATATGGCTTGTTTGCCAAAAATGACTTCACTGAATATTCAAAAATGAAACTCTATTGCCAATGCTGTGATGCAAACAATAATAAAAAGCACTACTTCTGTGATCCTGATTATACCAACTCATTAGCACTTTGGCGTCCGGCCGCTTTCAGGGATTTTCGGAAAAAAATAACGCCTAAACACACATGGCTTTGAGCGGGAATATCTCTGCTCCTGTACGGGTTACGGACCTGGTCGAGGCGTCAAAAGACGTGGCGAGCCTTCTAGTCTGCACTCAAAAAAAATTTTTTTTGCTTGTGGGGTGCGGGTTTTTTGTGAGTGACATCATAAGTGGAGGACTTTTAGGCCACCTTCGCCAACCGTTAGGTGGAAGTATTTCGCTGATGTTTTTACTGGAAACTACGCTACAATCAGAGTCTTTTGATACTTTGGATGACCTGCTGGGGTTTCGGGTTCAAAAGTTATGATCATAAATAAACAAATTAATTAATTAACTAATTAGCTATTTTAGTAACTAAATATTTTAGTAATTAGTTAATTAGATAATTAATTAATTTGTTTATTTAAGATCATAACTTTTGATCCAGAAATGCTAGAAAGTCGATCAAAGGCTCAAAAGACTCGGACTCAAGCCTAGTTTCTAATAAAAACTTCAGCGAAACACTTTGGCCTAGCGGTTGGGCCCTAGACCAGGTAACATGAGCCAAAATGACCCCAAAACTGCTTCACTTATGACATCACTCACAAAAAATCCGCACCCACAACCCCCCAATTTTTTTTGAGTGCAATCTACTAGACTAGCCAATCCGTTTGAGCCCTTGAACAGCTCTCTAGCGCAATCGCATTTTCGTAAGGCAATCAAAAATTGCTGTTTTTTAGGTCGAAATCTAAGTACGAATATATCGTACACCGGCTCTCAAAGTGTTAAAACTAGAATTAATATAGTAAGAATACCTTTTGCATCACCATCAGGAACATCCAATCCTATTGCATCCAATTGAGAAGTAACGTTGTTGTTATACTGTGATCCAGCAGCTGCATCAACAAAAATCTGTTTTTGTATTGTGAAAGTTTTTAACAAAACTCACATTTACTATCATTTACGGACAAGACAATCGTAGTTCATAGTACGAAATACCAAAAAGTTCACCTTGATTCTCTTAAAATCACCTTGACTCAACATTCCTCCCTTTACGTCATCTAGTGTCCCACTAAGAAAACAACTCCTCTTTCCTGTCTTGATATCAACCAATTAAATGCCAGAGCACTAAACCCTTTTGAGGCGAAGTAGAACTCACTTTGAGCACTCTGTCAGGTGCAAGTGCGCACTCTGTCAGGTGCAGGTTCGCACTCTGTTGGGTGCAGGTCCGCACTCTGTCGAGTGCAAGTCAGCGCTCTGTTGGGTGCAGGTATAGTGGACCTCTTGTCACCTACACTTTGGGTGCAGCTTCGGTGCGCTTGTTCACTCCAGGTGCGGTTTGGGTGATGTTTCAGTGTGGCTTCAGTGCATTTTGTGTGCCCTGTATCGGTGCAGTTTGGTTGTATCTGTCGGAGTTTGTGTACACTGTGTCCGTGCAGTTTGGTTTGTATTTGTCAGCAAGCGCGCACTACATCATATGTAAGGTGGTAAAGGTAAGGTGAAGTGCGCTTGTGCTTTTTGGGCTTGTGTTCTGTGGTTGTGAAAGCGACTGTACTCCATTACAGGTAGCTTTGATAAAAAACAAAATTGTGACAGCAAGGTGAGGTAAAGAGACGAGTAGACTAAATACAGCCTTGAACTAAAAGTTGCGGGAAGCATACTCTATTAGTGTTGGTGGCCATTGATAATTTGATCAGATAGTGTAAAACTGTTCCATGTCCTTTGGAAAAATGCAAATATAGCTGAATATTGAAAAATGCAACCTTTTTTGTATCATAACGCATGTTTTTGACATTTTTCTTAGTTTACAGTACGGTAGTCCTATGTTTTGCATTTAAATATTACTGAATGGCTCATTAGTGGAAAGTATACTTAAAAGTTTTGTAAACCTGCAACACAGGCTACATCCAGTGCAAACTGAAAAAAGATAAATGAGTGTATTTGGAAATGCAGTTATTTTCTGTAATTTGCCAACACTACTAAAATTCATGCTAAATATGTGTACAACAGCAGCCCTGTTTTAACTTATGACTCTACCTTATGTTCCAAGCTTTTGTAATGTGTTCGAAAATACTTTATATTATTAGATTAAACAAGCATTGGTGTCTTATGTATATAGTTTGGAAATGAATGAAACTGTGCACACAAATAATTAAAAAAGCCTGTATATCCGCAAATGGCATAGTGGAAATGTAACTTGATTTAACAAATCCACAAAATCAAAATAATATATTAGTTAGTGGAAGCTTTTTATATTTGTCAAAGTACTCACTTGCACCTGACAGAGTGCTCACTTGCACCCGACAGAGTGCTGATTTGCACCTGACAGAGTGCTCACTTGCACCTGACAGAGTGCTCACTTGCACCCGACAGAGTGCTCACTTGCACATGACAGAGTGCTCACTTGCACCTGACAGAATGCTCACTTGCACCTGACAGAGAGCACTCCTGCGCCCGACAGAGTGCTCACTTGCATCCAACAGAGTGCGCACCTGTATCCGACAGAGTGCGCACCTGCATGGAAAGTGCTCAAAATGAATTCTACTCCTGTTGCATCGAGGGCTCTTACCCAGAATTCAGCATGTTTTCCAAGGCTAGTGAAAGCTTGTTGGCATAGGTCGTTTTTCAGATTTGTGCCCAATGCCCCGGTGGATGCTGTTCGCCGAAAAGGCTCAAAATCCACAGCTTTTATTCAAATTCTGTAGCCTGTTGTTTGGGGGAATAAGCTTCAAAATTATTAACAATACTGTGTATACGGGTGCTGGCTGTTTCAATTATACTCTGCTCCAGATTCTGTTTCTTCCCACTTACACATGGACATGATCGAACGTCTGTAGGGTTTTCAAATTCATCGGGTTTTTGTTGTAGATTTCTTCTTCAATATTTTGAATTACATGCTTTAACAATGTGATTTTGGAGGCTGCTTCGAATATGTCAATTCCACAACCATTAAAGAGTTTCTGGTGGTTAAATATGTCCCCGGATAGGGTAGTACAGCAAGCCAAACAAGTAGTGAAATACAAGAGCATTATGATCCCCTCGTCCATAAAACCACACAAGAAGTTCCTATCGCAAATTCCACACTCTCTCCACTAGCCCACTCTTTCACGAGAGATCCCACCACACTTCAGAATGATAACAAAATGCCTAGTGCCTCCCATTGCTATGACAAGTTCATCAAACTCATGACTTTTCTTAGGGCTGTTCAGTATTGGATTCACAATTTTGATAACATCGGAAATAACACCAGCTGGTTGATAATTTCTTCATTGCCTACCTTCTTGGCCACCCATGCTTCATGGTGTATGACACAGTGGATACTCACATCTTCTGGTGCAGCTTGCTTAATTGAGCGCAACAATGCCATTTCAGATGCCGACCATCACCCTTGCACCGTCCATGGGCACAGTTTTGCATTTCAACCACATCACGCCATGTTCCGAAACGTTATTTGCCAATTTTTCAAAGACACATGTTGCAGTGGTGGCTAGGCCAGTAGGAACATAAAACAGATGGTTGGCCTAAAGATCGACGATTTCCAGGCATTCCTTGTCAGGAAAGCGAACATATGCGATCAGTTGAGCTTGCCAATTTCAGAGGCTAAGGCTCTGCTGCACAACAAAATTGCTCCTGGAAAAAGGTTCATTAAAAGAAAAGGTGTGGGAAAGGCAAGAGAAACATTGAAAGACATCCATGATATGATAGTAGAACTGGATGCTAATCCTAATAACTCAATAAAACTGGTGACAGAAGATACTGAC
>Ga0210059_1013182_pt1 | contig 12395 bp, 7 predicted proteins | sample Ectturendosymbi2_FD_188042 | JGI IMG/M metagenome (GOLD analysis project Ga0210059, IMG submission 188042) | Ecteinascidia turbinata endosymbiont from Florida, USA - Sample 2 (SPAdes) (version 2) | ecosystem: Host-associated > Tunicates > Ascidians > Unclassified | place: Key West, Florida...
GGACCCCAGGTTTCGTGGTGAGTACAGTCAACTGTTTATCCACAATATATGTGCTTTCCTGGCTATTCTTATCACAAGCAATTTTTCCTTTTCATAGCTTTTGCTTTCATAATTTCAGCCCCCCCCTTAGAAAAATCCTGGCTGCGCCCCTGCCACCGTCGTCTGAGGCGCGTGAGAGCGTAAGAGTCCGTCTAGCGCTTGTCGCAGATCAAACGTCGGCTTGCCGATTTGCCTATGCCCTTTCCTCTTGCAATCCACATTGCTTCAAATATTCATAAAAGTTTTAAATATATCATTCTTTCCAATTACGCTGCATTCATTGCGATTCATGATACATGCAAAAACCAAACCTAACAACGGTCTCAGGGGAGTTGCGTTTTCGTGAGCTTCTTTTCATTTGTGGCCTACCAACCACATCAATTTTGTCAGATTTCATGTGCAAATAAACAACAAGTTGAAAATCTAAAGTAATTGGTGCATTGTTCTTTGCTTGGAAAGTTTCCAACTCATCGACACCTTGGTTTATGCTGGATTCACTGCGTTTTTTGTTCCTTTCATAATTCAAGTCTACCAATGTTCTCGATGGAGGTGCCGTTTCGCAAGATATTTTTTCTTTCGAATTTGTAGCCTATCAATCGCTTCAACGTTGCCAAATTTCGTGCGCAAAGAAGCAGCAATTTGAAAAATTACAAACATTGATACAATCTTTATTGCTTGGAAAGATATAAACCCACCAATTCCTTGGCTGAAGCTGTAATTACTGCAAAAGTTTGTTCCTTGCGACAACCAAACCTACCAATGTTGTAAATGAAGCTGTCTTTTTGTGTGATGCTTTTTCTTTCCTATTTGTATCCTACCAACCGCTTCAACGTTGCCAAAGTTCATGCGCAAATAAGCACAAAGCTGAAAAAACAAAGACACTGGTTCAATATTCATAGCTTGAAAAGTTATAAAACCCTTTTAGGGCCATTCCATGTCAATTCTCAGGAAGTGGTCAACGCACCCTCTCCAATTTTCCTGAAATTTAACTCAAATTGTCATTACCCCATATGATGAACATCTGCAAAATTTGAATGAAATCTGTCAAGAAATGGCATCATTATAAAGCTTTTTAGTTGGGGGGGCGTAGCCGTGGAGACGCAAATTATTCATATTTGGCCATGTTTAAAGCCGTATTACTGCCAAACTACATTAGTGAACAACCCCAATATTTCAGGGTTGCTAGTAACTTTGCCAAATATTGAAAAAATAACATTATCTGTATTGTGACTTTCAAAGGTCAAAGGTCATGGCCCCCAAAATTTGACTGTTTTTAGCTCCTGCTACAAATTTTCTAAAATTTTCAAACCTCGCCACGGCTTTGTTCCTTGATAGTTTTCGCTCATATTTGGAAGAATTGTTGCTGATAAAAGTAACGTTGACTTACGAAAATTTTATTGCAAAATAGCAAAAGTTTTGTGAGATACCTTGGGTCAAACTTGGCACGAAATGAAAAAACTAGAAAAGTGGGGTATCTTTGTTGCCTTGGTTCCCCAGTCATTGGTAAACCTGTTGACCTGCTTTTGTTTTGACTACTTTGCTTTTTCAGTTTTTCTCCTGTTTGAGTTCGCCAATGACCCCACAAAGCTATCGCCAATACCTCAAAATATGCGCGGTGAAAAAACTTTTCTTACAATACCTTCCTGGTTGACGTAACTTTAGCGGTTTGCAAGTTATCGAAAAAATCGTGCAGTAATGTGAATACATCGGCTTCTGCGGTCCCTAAAGGGTTTCTTGCGAGAGCAGAAATACCAATTATCTCAGTGAAGCTGCCTCTTCGCGAAATGTTTTTTTCCGTTGCCAAATTTCTTGCGCACACAAGGAACAAGTTGAAGCAAGTAAAAACATTCGTGCAATGTTCATTTCTTGAAAAGTTATCCTGGAATGCTAACGTTGTTGGTATGTCACACGAACACTGACCCCATGAGAATTTCACTCGTTTTCAAAAAAATAATCTTGGTCATTTTTGGCCAAGGCTACCAAAGGTGAAAGTTTTTGTTTTTTAGTCTTTTCGGTCAAGGATACCAATGGTGAAAGTTTGTTTCTCTTGGTCATTTTTGGCCAAGGATAACAACAGTGAAAGTTTCTTATTTTGAGCATTTTTGGCCAAAGATACCAATGATGAAAGTTTTGTTTTTTCTTTGTCATTTTTGGCCAGGCATGCAAACGGTAAAAGTTTTTGTTTTTCTTAGTCATTTTTGGCCAAGGTTACCAACGGTGAAAGTTTTTGATTTTTTAGCTTTTTCGGCCAAGGATACCAATGGTGAAAGTTTTTGTTTTTTCTTTGTCATTTTAGGCCAAGGATACCAATGGTGAAAGCTTTGTTTTTTCTTGGTCATTTATGGCCAAGGTTACCAACGGTGAAAGTTTTGGTTGGTCTTGGTCATTTTTGGCCACGGATACCAATGGTGAAATTTTTGCTTGGTCTTGGTCATTTTTGGCCAAGGTTACCAACGGTGAAAGTTTTTGTTTTTCATGGAAGTATCATAGATTAAAGCACGTAACAAACGTTACTGTAAACAGCAGGGATTTAACAAGAGTTCACTTCTTTCATAGGAGAGAGAGTAACCCATACTACCATAAATTCAATAGGTCTCAGTCTAACAGACTACCTGTAGACTGTTCAAGCTTGGTAATGCCCACAGCTTATTCAACAAGTTAAACTTGGTAATGCCCACGACTTAACTTGCTGTTTCTTTCAGGAGGTTCAGATGAAGACTGCCTGAACCTTGCAAATGCTTGGGTATTTATACCCAGCGCCGCTCCGGTCTCCTCGACTCTCATTGGCTGATTTTCACGTCTCGAAACGCCACTCTCGTTTTTGACGAATCACGTTCGAGAATGGTTTTCCGGCGGTACCACAAGTTCCGCCTACCGTTCTTGCCGTAATCCGGAATGCTTTCCGTTGTAGTTCGTTTTTATCCGTTAAAATCGGGAATATTGTTTACAATTTCATACTGATTGTTAATGTGAATAGTTTCTATACTGTTTTGGGTTACTCTCTTCCTAACTGTGACTTGCGATTACATGCGGAGTATAAATACATAATGGTTTGAATAAATACACAATACAACGTCCTTGTAAACTAAGTGTTTTTAGTTGTTACTTTGTTCCAACTTCATTCTCCTGGAATTCAGTCCATTCGGTGATGCGACTTTTTGGTGTTTCAATATTCGTGTTAATTATTGTTATTCCATGAAGCCATTGACAAACTTCTAAGTCGCTTTCTTGACTTGCTTTTTGAAGTCTTCCTTTGATTGTATTTCAGGATCACAAGACGTTTCATGTTGAGGATGCAACGCGAACTTTTCGCTGATGGTTGGTTTACTGCATGCGATGGCTTTTATGGTGCTTCTGCTTATTGGCTGAGTCATATGAAACAATAAACCATTACCATTACCTATATAATAATAGTGCCACCTAGCTGGTATCAGTAGAGTGAACTCGTCGAGGGAGCTCTATTGCTACTGGTTGCTTTCTTGTTAGTTTAATGCCCAGAATTACCATCTTTCTCTTGTGCTTGCCTCAGTTCTTTCGTTTGAGTGAGTTCTTCTTTTATCCACTGCTTGGCCGCGCTGGATTGCAGGGTAGGTGTTGAGCAGCCATTCGGTTGTTTCATCGTCCGGAATTGTCAGGCCGTGCAGTCCATGGGTAGGTCGATGGATTGGACAGTGGAGGACGACATGGTCGACGGTTTGCTCTTCTGCGCCAGACTCACAAGCCACAGAGAAAGCCATACCCCATTTGTACAAGCAGGAACGGAAACGTCCGACACCGGTGCGGAGGCGGTTAAGCCGGACCCAGGCTCTTCTTGGGAGGGTCATTCCGGGTGTGTGTGTACCAGTGTCTGGAATTAAAGTGCGGAGTCTTGTGGGGTTGTCCGCCCACTCCCCATTCCATTGATGATCCGCCCAAAGCACCGCACGTATGCTGTTGTTATCAGATAAACTGATGATTTGCTGTGCGGCATGTACAAATGGATGTCTCGATTTGAGGAGGTGTGCAACAGCACTCGATGGACAGGTGAGCGCTGAGTGGAGCATGTGTCCAGACTCCATGGCACAGCGTCCTAGAGATTGTGTGGCTCCACTGCGACGAAGCTCAACAGGTTGGATGCCTGCGAGGATTGGAAGGTTGTCCGCTGGTGTGGGACGCAGGCATCCAGTCACAAATCGCAAGGCGTCATTGATGGCAGGGTCGATGAGGCGGGTGTGAGCACTGCGGCAACAAACAGGAGCTTTAGCTTCCAAGTCTGGAGGTATGCACCTAGCGTTTCCATGACCTTGCTCAGCGCCCCTTCCACCGCCTGCCAATCTCCATCAGCATGCATGATTGCTAGGTCGTCAGCATATGCATACTTTCTGAAAATGGTGGTTGGCAGGTCGGAGATGTAGATATTTAAAAGTAGGGACGCCAGGACTGATCCCTGTGGGACGCCGTTCTTGAGGCGTCGTAACTTGCTCCTTTGGCCATTTCCAGTGGTAAGGGTAAAGTTGCGATTGCCAACCATCTCCATGATCATGTGGACCATGTGTCTATCAAGCAGCAATAGCAGCAGCTTGCAGGTGAGGCCGCGGTGCCATGCGGTGTCATAGGCTGCTGTGAGGTCGACGAACACAGCTCCGGCCTTCTTTTTAGCTGAAAAGCTATCCTTGATGTCCTGTGTCAACAGGACCTCCTGTGTCGGAAGCCCGCCTGCTCCAGTGGGAGCAGTGGGTCGATGATTGTTTCGACACGAGCATAGAAGAGTCTCTCGAGGATTTTAAACGGGACACACAGCAGAGATATAGGACAATAGCTCTTTGGGTCCCCAATGGCTTCTCTGGCCTAGGGATCGTAACTACTAGTGCTCTTTTCCAGATCTTTGAAATTTTGAGTTGGCACATGCAGGTATTGAGGAAGTCGCAGAACCAAGATTTGAGAGCCGATCCGGCGTGGAGTATAAACTCCGGGAAGATGGAATCCAATCCCAGAGACTTTCCTGGCTTCAGGCCTCTGAGGGCAGCAGCAAACTCTTCCAGCCTGAAGGGTTCGGAGATACTGTGACCCTCAGGTGTTGGAATCTTCCATAGGTCCGACAACTGTTTGTTGACGTGCCTGGTGGAGCCGCGGCCTTGCCTCAGTAGTTCAAGGCGATGCAGTCAACTTCAACAAATGGCGTCCGTTTTAAGCGACCTGGGAGAAAGGCCATAAGCTTCTCTCAGTAACATCCTCCGTTGAAGATCGTCTTGAACCAGAGGGTAAGGGTCGAACATGTAAAAATGATAAAGTTGAAAGTATGGATGATAAAAGTGATAGAACTTCAAGTTAATGCAGAGGGAAGTGATGTGGTGGCCTGAAGATGGCGCCACATGTAAATAAATGGTCACCGCTGGATGGTGCCCATGAGTAAAAAGTCACTGTGATATTCACCACAAGCAAATTATCGTAATTCACTTCTCCCTATATAACAATCGTGCAACCTAGTACCAGTAGAGTGAACTCGTTGAGTGAGCTCTATTGCTGCTGGTTGCTTTCCAGTTAGTTTAATGCCCTGAATTACCATCTTTCTCTTGTGCTTACCTCAGTAGTTCAAGGTGATGCAGTCAACTGCAACACCCTTTATTCCATATTGAGTATTTAGTTCATGAAGAAGTATATCATGATTGACAGTATCAAAAGCTTTGGCAAGATCTAAAAATATAGAACAAGTTACTAATCCTTTGTCTGTGTTTTTTCTAAGAAAATTTTGTAAATCATTAATGGCCAGTTCTGTAGACAACCCTCTGCTGATACCATATTGGCAGTCTGTCAAAAGATTATTGTGTTCTAGGTAACTGTATAGTCTATCATAAAAAAGTTCTTCAAACACTTTATTAATGGGATGGAGCAAAGATATTGGTCTGTAGTTTGAGCACTTTTCATAGGAAAGCAGGACATGCGTTCCAAACTTGTTATGTGACTACTTCAACCAATCGTGTTCAGCTGAAGGCAAAATAACTCCAAAGTTATTTTGCCTTATGAGGCAAAATAGACAAAGCACAAAAATGTATGTTGTGCATCATAATACACTTTCGGATAGTTTTCCGATACGGATAGTATGATTTTAACCAAAACAGGATTCGGATCAGATACAGATAACCTTTTCAAAAACAGGATAGGATCGAATAGTAAAAAAACACTATCCGATTATCTCTGGTGGGCACTAGCCACTGGGCAGTGGCAGAGGTGATCACAGAGCTGAAGTGCCGGAGTGGTCTCCGGTCAGAGTGTACAATTTTGTCTGGAGTCGGAGCAGCATCCGGAGTCTTCAGACATGCAGCAAGAACACCATCATTGACAACTGCAGCAATCCAGCGTACTTAAACCAATTTTAAGAAGCTGTAAGCCGTTCGAAACCGAGAAAATTCAGCGGGTCATGGCCAACGGAGCATGTGTGAAACGGTGAGGACTGCTGTTGGACATAAGCCGTGCGTAAGCCGTAACCAGATTCTGTGTGAAACCACCTTTGTACGATGAAAAAACGGAACCGAAGCTAAACTGAAATTTTCAGGTTTTACAGGAGCTGGAAAATGTCTTGCCAAACAATAGAAAACGTGATTAAAACAATTTACATGCCCCGGTGTGCCTCTGAGCCGTGAGTACCCCCATCCGATTTATTTTTTAATGATTTTTTCTGTTAACCGTTTACCTTAAAATCTGATGTTAGAATGTCTCCATTTATCTCCCACTGCTGGGGTCCCCATATGACGATGAGTGAATGCAGATATAGTGGGGGCGCTGTTAAAGTGCATTACTCCTCTCAAATGTTTGTTGTGTGCTAATTTAAGTTAGTTTTAATTTTTTCGTCAGACTCATATTCCATATCACAAGGGTACTCGCGAATAATACAATAGCACAAATATGGTTAGTCATATCACAGTAGGCTACATAACAAATGTTAATTGATAAGCACAGACAACATAGTGAGATGCCAAACACTAAAACAACACCCCAGCTATAACTGCATTCACTCATCATTAATGAGTAATCCGACAGTGGAAAACTGAGCACATTTTAACATCAGGTTGTGAAGTAAATGGCTAAAATCGTCTGATGGGGATGCTCACAGAAGCATGTGAATTGTTTGATCAAGGTTTCGAAGGTTTTTGCAAGTCATTTTTTAGAAAAACAAAAATCACGAGGCGCCACAAAGCACACAAAAGGTTTATATCGCTACGCATAAGCAATCCTGGAGAAAACAGACACCAAGACAACGCACCAGATAGCTTGCTACTATTTTTGTTCAGTGGCGGCAGCACCGCTATTAAAAATTTAGCCAATAGCGCTAGCGGGAGCACCACTATTTAAAGTAACGGTTACCCACCTCTACATATTTCGTTCATGTTTAGGCCATCCAGAACCGTCGCCAGAAAGTCTTGAATAGGGGTGCAAGTGGCTTGACATTCTAAAATTTGACAAAAACTTCACTGATTTATGGTGTTTCATATTTCAATTAGGGGGCTTGGAAGTTCTTTTGCGGGTCCTAAGCCACCAAAGCCACCGTGGCGACGGGACTGAGCTAATCTATCGTTTTTTTTTCATTGTTTTTTTCAGTGTTCCAACTGTATTTCCTTCTAATGATTTCAGAGAAAAATACGACAAATGAAAATCTTTTAAAAGTCCGGTGGCAAATAAAAAAAGGTGACACAAATTTGAAGTAGTTCTGATTCGCCTTAGCTGGTTGTCCCTTCATGCCAACATTTTGTAACGTAGTTCTGAATCTGCTTCCACTTCTTATTGAATGTTTGCATTCGATTAATTATACTCAGAGGTGAGCAGTAGCGAGCTACTAAAATAGCGAGCTACTGTAGCGAGCTATTTTCCAGGAGCGATGGCGGTAGTGCCGCTCATTTTTGAAAAAAATGACGCATGTGGTAGCAAGCTATCGCACTTCACTGTTATTGCCATTCGCTACTTTGGCATGAGTGGTGGCCAAAGAAAAATGTTTACTTGTGCTTTTCCGTCCGCACACATTGGTAGAAACTGCTTTTCTCACTATTCTGTGTTGTCTTTGGATGATTTTTTACGGTAATCTAATAGCATTAGGAAATATTTAGCTCAGGTTGCTTTTAACCTGAACGATCGGTTCCATTTTAGTTTGGACAAATCAACATCAACAATCTTAAAGCAGTTCGGGTTTGGAAATATAGGCTACTGCTGCTAGTAAAGCTGCATAAAAGTGAGTTGAATGCTTGGAATAAATGCTGCACTAGATTCAGTCAGTACTTCACTGCATGTGTAGCACCAGTTTGTTTTTGTGTATATGTCACTATGACATTTTTTTAGTTTGGTTCGACTTCAGCGTATTTGGCTGTGTGCATAACCCATTGCAAGTTTTTGTTAAAGTTACAGAACAAGATACAGTTTTGACGCTCGGAAAAAGATAGCACGTGATAATATTATCACCACATTCCAGTTATTCAATTAAAGCAAAAAAAGTTTGCGGCTATGGCCAATTTTCAGTTTGTGAACGCCAACCAATTGATAGCTAACATCGTGAATACGTTGGCGTGATACAGTATTGCAGTTCTGAGTAGACTGTACCAAGTTTTTCAACACACACCGTCAAATTTCTTGGGAGCGCAATTAAACAATTCTGATTTTTATTGTGAAATTGTTCCGTGTAATGTGAACTTGCCCATAGATCAAAGTTATGCAAATTATTTCCAATCTTGCAAATGGTCTGGTAGCATAACAGAAAATCGACGTTGGTAAAAGCAAGTCAAACGTTTTCGTAAAATCCGGGTTACAAGTTTTGCAAGTATTTTTTCCAGCATGTCCGATTGGGCAAAACAGCATTTGCAAAACGGGCCAGAATTATTTTGACAGATTTGAAAATAAGTATGAGCTTTCAGCATTTCAATCCTGGAGTATAAAGCAACACGCAAATCCAATCACCAATGTTCCTTGATCACTCGCTCTTTTTTGGTGTTCAGGCATGCGATGAAAGCCATGACGGCAGCTCTTCCAAAAAAAGCCGTCTCAAATGCTAAGGGTCATTCATTCAGAAGGGCGTTTTTAGGTACTGCTGCTGAAACAAAGTTTTCCTTGCAAGTATCCGGGCATCCGGTGGTACAGTAGAAAATCAGTGTGTCAGGACCTGAAAAATTACGGTAAAAACAAAGATACTACATTCGCTCATTTGCAATAAAACTACAGGAGTGCTGAGTGTTGCAGCTAGCATTTGCTTGTGTGTAATTCAACTTTCATTCGTTTGTCGTGCTTTCACATAATTTTCAAGAGCTTATTGAAAGCATATCGCGTTTGCCAATGTAATTTTACGAAAAAATTTTCTGACGAGTTTTCGAAAAATAATATGCTGTTTTCGTATCAGGGCATAAATTTTTTCGAAATAATCTCTCACAGCATTTTCAAAACTTTTTGCGACAATTTCTTATCCTGGGGTAGAAACAACGTAGTAAATATCATTCAGCGTGTAGTTGATATGTTGATATTCTAAGGCGTGCAGAAAATGGATAAACTGCGCGGCTAAGCCTCTCGTATGCCATTGAGTTTTCTTCAGCATTTTCATGATGGCTTTTTCAACAACTGAATCGAGACAATCATCTCCTTTCTACAAAGTAAAATTGGGCATACTGACAAAAACTCCACGTTTCTGCACCCACCAATTCTGTCACAAGGTGAAAACCATCTGTCGAATGAACTGACATAGCGCTTCGTCTAAATCGGTTGGTATTTTTGTCGTTAGACAGTGAATTTACTCTATAACCGAAATAATTTTACACTGATTTAAAAAACGCTTTGCATTTCTCAAGCATTTTTATGCCTGATAGTCATGTTTCACAAGGCACTTCACTTAGGAGACAACATTTGCGGTCGTTTCAACCATAGGTGTAGCCAGGGGGCGAAAGGGGCCATGCCCCTCAAATTTTTTAGAAAATTTAGTTATTTTGTGCTTTGAGAGGCGTTTTTCTAAGCAAAATAGTGTTATTCGCCTAAAATCAAAATTTTTGACCCCCCAAAGTTTTTGGGTTTGGCTACGCCACTGGTTTCAATGCTGTTTCAGTTAATATTACAAGACATACAAAAACGAAAAATCACCCATTGTTTTGCACAACCATCTTGCATATGTACAGAAAAATCAGATGTCTCTCAGCAATGGCATAATGTGGCTCATAACTGGCATTAGCAAATTTTCTTGTTGTCTGTATTCTGATACAACTTCTGATACAAAATAAGAAAACAGTTTGTATCAGAAGCGATTCTGTCCTCAGGGTCGTTTGTTTTTTGCAAAGTGCTGTCACTTCTGTTGCTGCAACACTTTTAAACAAAAGACTGCTGTTTGAAATCTATGTAGTCGTAGCCTATTTCATTTCTTTCAAACCAGAACGGAAAAGTTCTTGCAACTTACAGTACCTTGGTAATGAAATGTCGCTTTTTTGCTATATCACGCGTTCTTTTTCGTATGGGCGTAATGACATTTCTTTCATGTTGCAATTATTTTGGAGAGATGCTATCTTTGTAAAAATGGTCGCAGTAAGTTTTAGTTTGAGCTTCGTGGCACGGATTAAACTAACTAAACTGAAAAACTGCATAATTCGCTTTTAGCAATCGAACCAATTTGGTTTTATGAAAATATATCGTGTTTGAGAACCGTCAAAAACAATATTATTACTCAAGTTAACAATAGCATTGTTTGTTTTCATTAGCATTTGCATTTTTCGTACGTACTTGCACTGTCACAAGCCCAGCAACAAAAACTTTGCACCGGTGAAAAATTAAGGTTTTTGCTGAACAAATAGTGATGTGCACAGGCTCACAGCAACGTTGAATAAAAAACGTAAGTTTGACTAAGCTAGGGGTTCCCAAATTTCCTCTGGCCATGTACCTTTCAGCGTTTCTATAGATGAGCGTGTACCTCTAAAATAGTGTTTCTCAAACTTTTTATTCCATCGCCCCCCTTACACTCTCGACACGTCGTTTGCGCCCCTCAACCAAGCCTGATAAAGCACACACAAGGTAGTAAATTTAAAGAATTTTACTAAATGGAGGTATTAAAAAGCTGAACCAAGCTATTAAGTAGCTTACCTAAGCAGTTGTATCACGACGCTAATATTACGTTTAGGATTTTTGTGAAAACAATCCACACTGTAGCCGGACATACAGACGATCCAGAGTAAAAATTGAATGGATAAATTGCTTTAACAGCAAGCTCAACGAATATCATAGTAAATGAAAATTTGCAAGAAACTAACATGTCATAACAGTAGGCTATTGAAGTTAACTCAACGATTGATTAGCGGTTGAGCGCTTTTTCCCCCTTTGTGTTGTTTCCCCCCTATCCCCCTTTGGTTTTATCGCCCCTTTGCCCCTCAAAATCGCTCCCAAGGTGGTGATTCCGCCCACTTTGAGAACCACTGATATAAGATTTCTTATGACAAAAAGGCTGAGGAAGATAATAAAAATATGTTTACCAATAAACATGTACAATAATTACAGGCTCTAGCTTTGCAGCAAGCTTTTTGAGGAATCTCCTGCCTGGTTCTGTTCCCATCTTCTTGCAATGATTCAAGCTTGCACTCATTATTCAGCAGTAATAATTAAGTCACAACAGTGACCCACGCCAAGCGAATCAATCGCAATTTATTGCGGTAAGGAAACTAGTTTCATGTGTGACACATCGCACACGGATTATTTTTACAGCTGGTGCGGGATTACGCACATTTGCAGGCAATCCATTCAACACTTGGATTGCACTTTCAAAATCTAGAATGTTAACAAAACGGTGGTTGGCCAATTTGCTCTCGATATCTAAATAGGCTATCTTTACACGCAGGATATATAAACTACATCCTATTCAAAGCTGTTGTTGTAAATAAATCGAAACATGGAGAAAAAAGGAGCTCAGTTTGCAATACATGTAGACAATAGTTTGTTCAGGGGCTTTTACTAAAACCAAATACCAACCAGGGCTGTGGAGTCGGAGCCGGAGTCGAGGAGTCGGATTCGGAAGGATTTCAACCTGAGGAGTCGGAGTCGTAGAAAATTTTAACGAGTCCGACTCCGGGCAGACCTTTTGCTCACCAATTGTGACTGTTTGTGCCACAAACGCCACACTTGGCAATTTAAGCAGCTTGACGCTTCAACAAGAGATGATCATGGCTATTCAGACAGGCGGCAGCGCACTAACCTGCATACCTTCACTCAGGAGCCATTCCAGATCAACAGCGTCCTTGGACTCATCACGCAACCTACACTTTGTGAATGCAACCGTTCGGGGCTTGTATCACTGAAATTTCCATTTGCTCATTCTGGTTGGCACTATCGTTGCTCCGTGACGTTGGCTACGCAACAGTGAATGAGAGTTCTCATGG
>Ga0210059_1013183_pt1 | contig 12394 bp, 4 predicted proteins | sample Ectturendosymbi2_FD_188042 | JGI IMG/M metagenome (GOLD analysis project Ga0210059, IMG submission 188042) | Ecteinascidia turbinata endosymbiont from Florida, USA - Sample 2 (SPAdes) (version 2) | ecosystem: Host-associated > Tunicates > Ascidians > Unclassified | place: Key West, Florida...
ACTAGGCTGGCCGATCCGTTTGAGCCATTAAACAGCTCTCTAGCGCAATTGGCGGAGGAGCTAGGGCGTTGGTAAGGCAACTGAAATTGCTGGTTTTAGGCTGAAATCAAAGTACGAATATATCGTACCCCGGTTCTCAAAGTGTAAAACACAGTTAACATTAGGAACCGTATATATAATTTTTTCTGTCAATCCATTGTTCAATGTTACAAACTGTGCCATATTAATTATATAGGTCAACAGCAGGTTATCGCAATGCATTAAAACTAGAGATCGACCGATATTTGGGTTTTACCGATATATCGGTATTTGGCCGATATTATCGGCCTCAATAAGAGTTGACAAAACGCTGTTAAATTCCTCACGCATCCAGACAACTTGCATAAGAAAGCGCAACGAAGCAAGTCAAGACAGTTATCTTACAACAACGCTAGCAGGTGCAGTTTCATAAACAAACAGACAAGATTAACTATGAAGCATGTGTCGGCCGTCACAACCGAAACAAAATCATCATTGGGAAGTTTCACAATGCTCGAAGCCACCACATGCAGGTGTTGTGTACGAATAAACTCCAGTTGTACTTCCGGAAGTTTTGGCAGCACGAAACGTTTGACTGATACTTAAGGTGCAGAAGTCAAATCGATGCCTAGTTTAGCGCAGATTAATTTTAAAAAGCTTGCATGAAAAATGAATTGCGTTATGGTAAGCAACATTTATGGTGTTATGAATATTATTACAAATGCAATCGTTACTCATTAGTGACAACAACTTTCGCTATGAAGCAGTTGCAAGTAACATCTTAACAGGATTCTACTTTTCTTAACTTCATATATTAGGCTATAAGCGTGCTGGTTTATACTGTACGCAAGCTAAAACATCGCATTTGTGGGTTGACTTAATCAACATTTTCCATGAGGCATGAGAATGATAATTGTGATCTCACAATCAAAGCTGTTGCAAACGTGAAACCAGCGTTTGTGGATATGGCACACAAGCTATGGGAGCGTTGCTCCAACATTTCACAAATACATTGAAGTGATGATTTTTCGTTCAGCCCGATAGCAGCGCGGTAGTCAGTGTCGATTGTTGCATCACAATTGCTGTTGTCCGTTTGTTAAACACGATCAGCAAAAGCAGTGTTTGCAACAACGCAAGTTAAAAGCGCATTGTTTGTTTGTAAAAGAACTACCGCGGCATTATTGCACAATCATCGGATGCGTAATGTGCACCTTAGCTATTATTATTATGGCAACTTGTTCTTATGGAATTTACTTCTGGCGGACGGGCGGTAATCGCTTATAGCCTAATGCTGCTTTTGTTTAGGCTGAGTTGTAGATGACTGGCTAACTCACTGTGGGCTACTTGGTGAAAATGCAGATAAACTTTGCTTTCTGTGTGACGATCTTAGACTGTTGATAGGGAACTACTGAGAATTGACAAATGAGTTGAGGTATTTAATTTCATACCAATGTCAGTACTTCAGTTGCAGTAACTAATGGAACTAGTTTTTCTTCGAGGACATGCAGTTAGTTAATGTTTCATTACATCAAAATTTCGAATTTGGTTCTTTACGACTTAGATTGACTTTTTGAATTGAAAACCCACTGAGTTGCAGAAGAGTCTGAAATGATGATTTGTGAAATATATACAAAAACAAAATTTTACAAGATTTATGTAATACAGTAACTGTTAACAAATATACTGTCAAAGACCAAAAAAGTTGCTGCTGTTTTAGAAACATTTTCATTTTTGGCCATGGTTAATTGAATACAGTGTTGTACTATTTTTATCTCCCTAACTTGATGCTCTGTTTTGTACTTCCTTTTCATTGTTCAGCATCTTTCAACTTTCAAGCACTATATTTGCTTTTTCGGGTTTAAACACCGTACGCAGTTCTCTTACATTCAATCATTCATTCTTATTGCGTTGTTATTTTAACATTCTTTTTTTATTCATGGCACTATGTTTATTCATTGTAAACAGTGAATACTATGCTGACAAGTTAGGCTAATGAAGTATTGAAATTGCTGCAATTTCAAAAATTCAAGCTTATAAATCCTGATTTTTAAGGTTTTGAAAAAAAGGTAAGGCATAAAATACATAGGATGTATTAAAATACATTTGATAATGAAGCAGAAAACAAGATTTAAAAATTTTGGAAATATTGGTGTCGGCCCACGAATGGCCGATATATCGGTATCGGCCTCAAAAAAGCCATATCGGTCGATCTCTAATTAAAACTGCATATGGTATATATGGAAATAAAAATTTATGTGACACTCAAATTCTAGAAATCATAAATCTTATGATTGATTTAATCTGATAAAAAACTAGTTTTTTGGCCATAGACAGAATTTTTTTTTAAATGACCAAAAAAAAACAAAGTTAATTCAGTCATAACATCTAAAAATTTAGACTAGTTAATACTGTTACGGCAAGTTTAATAATCTTATGGGACAAAAGATCGAAATGTCTCAGAAAATAAAAAATAGGTGGAAAGTCAACTGTTTCTAAGCCAGTAAATGAATTTCTTGTAAATTAATACCAATTCTTTCTCCTGTGGATTTTTTGGTGACTTTGCATTCTTGCTAATGCTAATTGGTGTTGGCCCCATTAAAGAACATGTTAAAATCTCAATTTTACAAGGTTGATGTGTCAAGCCAATATAATAAATGGTGCCAATAGAAACTCTAAAAAAAATTTTAAGGTCTTTTTGGAATTTTTTGGTTCAACATACATGTCATTTTCAAGAAATTATACTTGTAGTGCAAGTCTTCAACTATGTCGGTAGCTGTGTTAGAGCTATAATCCAGTGATACAAGCTCTTAAAAATTGTGGATGTAGTAAGACATCAATGCAAACATATAGTTTGTTTTTATTGATAATGATAATATATTTGTGATACATTTTTTGAAATAGTGTTTTGAAGTGTAACCCATAAAGGAATACATATGCACATGTTTTTATGTTCAATTATACAGAAGCCCTTGACCTTAATTTAAAACTGCAGCTGGGTGTATTGCGCATGTATTGTGGAGTAACATGCAATGAAACTTTTTATTGCTTGCATGCAGCTAGAAATTGCCCAGTTTGTAAGAATTAGGTAATCATGTCTTTTCCTAAGAATTACGGTTATGGTGATTTTTCCAATGGTGGCCCAGGCACTGCTGATGAGCAGTATGCTCAGCAGCAGCAGGCTTTTAAGCGACCCCTTGATGATAATCAAGGGGGGTACATCCCTAACAAGCGATCAAGGCAACAGCATGGAGAAGTTGAAATCAGATGTTTGATACCTTCCAAAAGTGCTGGTGGTATAATAGGCAAAGGTGGCTCTGTTATCAAAGAGCTCCGAACAACCTACCAAGCACAAATTCATATTCCTGATGCCAGAACCAAAGAAAGAATTCTTCAAATAGTATCTACTATTGAAAACTGTGAGAAGTTGTTGTTGCAAATTGTTCCCATAATTTATGAAAACAGCAATTTACGAAGAAATGAGTCTGATCCAATGAACGTTAAACTTCTTGTACACCAAAGCCAGGCTGGTGGGATCATTGGGACACAAGGTTCCAAAATTAAGGAGTTGCGGGAGAAATCTGGTGCGCAGATTAAAGTTCAACGTGATCGTTGCCCTGGCTCAACTGATAGGCTCTGTATGATAACAGGACCTCCAGAAGCCATATCAACTTGTGTGAAAATGATTCTTTACCTGCTTCAAGACATCCCACCTAGAGGCCCTGTTCAAAACTTTGATCCAGCTATGTGCTCTGAGGAGTTTGATAGTGGAAATGGTTTCGGCAATTTTGGTGGTGGAGGTCGTGGAGGATATGATGGTGGTATGAGAGGTGGCTTCTCTATGGGTCGTGGCGGTGGCAGTAGAGGTCGTGGTGGGTTTGACAGAGGCATGGGTGGCAGTAGAGGATTTAATGGAAGAGGAAGGGGATTTTACCCAAGAGGTGGGAGTGGTGGTTTTAGAGGTAGAGGATTTGGCCAGGGAAACCCAAGAGGTCGAGGAGCAAGTTTTGATAGATTTTAATGATCGATGTCAGTAGCTTCCCTTGTCCTGCAAGACATCAGACATGACTTCTGTTATAGGAAGTGCCTGCCCAATGCCATACAACACTGCCTGCTGTCATGAAGTATTCATCACAGTGATCACATTGAAGAATTTTTTTGCATTGGATTATACAAAATTTTCCCACTGGTTATTGTAGGTGTGGTTTTCTGACTTGTATTAGTCTGTTAGCATTTAGGCTAGTTAATGGATTGTAATTTTCCAACAGTAACCTGAAGCATGTATGTACATTTTCTTCATGTTTGTGCACCGACTCTGTACTACCAACCAGGCATGCCCATAGCTCATATAAATGTTTTTTATCTTTGATGCTATCAAGATTAAGGTTTAGTTATAATGCTATAACTATTTTTCTTCTAACTGTAACAAAATACGGACCAGTTAGGTTGCCCTGATGGTAATATATTTAAGTGCCTCTTTGTTTAAAAGTACAGTGCTTGTTGATGACAAGGAATTTTAAAATTATTTAAAAAGTAATAACATTTTGGTGATACTTGTGATAGGGGTATATGCATCTGTTTTATGCTTCGTGGCATTGATTTATATTGGTGCGTAGAATGCTGTACTATGATGTTCTTCTAAAGGGCTTAGCAGTCTCATCACATTTTGAATAAAAGCTTGCAAGACACAGTAGTTTGGCCAATTGTTACATTGAAATTTTGCCTGAAAAAGAATCCACTAATTGTATTGAATGGAAACCAAAGGAATATGCCTGCCTTCATGTTAGTTAACTTGGTGCTGGTACTTGTTAAACAAACAAGTTCACCCTCAATATTGCTTGTTTACCAAAGATTTTTGCAGTACCATGGCGTGGTACTATCATGCTCATAAAACCTCTTAGTAATTAAAAGTGACCTGTAAGGCTGCTTTGCATATGGGGATGTGTTATATAATGCCAATATATTAACTTAAAGATGGGCAGTAGTGGCCTGTACAAAGTCTACAGACAAGCGTTGAAGGTTTGCCTAATCCTGGCTGTAGCAGGTAGGGAAAACCACACTTCCTGAGCAATTGAAAATGACACTATGTTTGGCAAATGTTATCAACACCTTGACGGTTGGTCTACAAATATATCATACCTGGAAATAGGCCTAAAACCAGCAGTTTTTGGTTGCCAAAGCCATAGCTCCCCTGCTGATTGTGCTAGAGAGCTGTTCAAACCCTCAAAAGATTCAGCAAACCTTCTTGTCTGCACTCAAATTTTTTGGTTGGTGGTTGTGGAATTTTTGTGAGTGACATCATAAGTGAAGTAGTTTTTGGGCCATTTTGACTCATGTTGCCTGGCCTAGGCCCCAACTGCTAGGCCAAAGTATTTCGTTGAAGTTTTCATTGGAAACTCGGCTCGAGTCCGAGTCTTTTGAGCGTTTGATTGACGTTCTAGTGTTTCTGGTTAAAAGTTATGATCTAAAATAAATTAATTATTTAACTAGTTAATCAAATATCTTGTTTGCTGTAGATCATAACTTTTGAACTCGAAACCCCAGCGGGTGATCCAAAGTATCAAAAGACTCGGATTGTAGGCTAGTTTCCAATAAAACCTTCAGCCAAATAGTGCCATCTAACAGTTTGGGCCCAGGGCCAGGTGAAGTGGGCCAAGATGGCCTAAAAGTCCTCCACTTATGATGTCACTCACAAAAAACCCGTGAAAATTTTTTTTTCGAGTGCAGACTAGAAGACTTGCCACGTCTTTTGAGCCTTAGAACAGCTCTCTACCGCTTTTGGCGCCCGAGTTACGCTCATGCAAAGCCACGTGTGATCCAGTTGTTTTGGTGCGAAAATCCTTGGAACAGGCCGGACACCAAGTGTTAAGTTCATTCTATATACAGTAGAATTTGACTAATTCATCACCTTAACACTTTGAGAGCCGGTCTACGATATATTTGTACTTCGATTTCGGCCTAAAAAACAGCAGTTTTCGGTTGCCTTACCAATGCCCTAGCTCCACCGCCAATTGCGCTAGAGAGCTGTTCAAGGGCTCAAACGGATCGGCCAGTCTAGTAGATTGCACTCGAAAATAATTTTTTGGTTGGGGAGTGCGGATTTTTTGTGACTGACGTCATAAGTGAAGTAGTTTAGGGTCATTTTGGGTCATGTTGCCTGGCCTAGGGCTCAATCGCTAGGCCAAAGTGTTTCGCTGAAGTTTTCATTGGAAACTAGGCTTGATTCCAAGTCTTTTGAGCCTTTGATCAACTTTCTAGCATTTCTGGTTCAAAAGTTATGATCTAAAACAAACAAATTAATTAATTATCTAATTAGTCAAATATTTTTACTAACTTACATCACAACTTTTGAACCCGAAACCCCAGCAGGTCATCCAAAGTATCAAAAGACTCATATTGTAGCCTAGTTTCCAGTAAAAACTTCAGCGAAATACTACCACCTAACGGTTGGCGCCCAGGGCCAGGCAAAGTGGGCGAAGGTGGCCTAAAAGTCCTCCACTGATGACGACACTCACAAAAAACCCACATCCACAAGCAAAAAATTTTTTTTCGAGTGCAGACTAGAATACTTGCCGCATCTTTTGAGACTTATACATACCGTGTCTGTAGAGCATACCGGACCGGAGAAATTCTTGCGTAGAGCAATGTGTGTTTAGGCGTCTTTTTTTCTGAAAATCCCCGAATCCTCGCGGATGCCATATAGTTAAAGAGGGTTTGAAAAAAGTGATGATATAAGCCAGGGGAATTCTCTACCAGGGGGGAATTTTGTATTTAGGATTTTGTTTAAAATGTAATTAAATCAGAGGCCAAAGAGCTTAATAATTGTGAAGAGTTTAGTTTTTCCTAATGTACTCATGTGAAAGTGTTCTTTTCAAACTAAATTTCTAAGGGGGGGATTTTATCTGTGAATAACGGTTAAAGGGGTGCATGGGATGAAAAAGGTTGAACCACTGATTAAAGCGAAGTGATGAATTATGCACACAGGTGAAAACTCAACCATAGAAGCTCGTATACTTTATCATAGTAACTCTTATTCGGGTCATTCCATGCTTAATTTGAAATTTTCAAGATTTTTTGTAACCATATGTCATGAAACCTTTTTATTTGTACTTTTTCTTAAAGAGTATAAAAAATGATGAAGAATACAAAAAAATTTTTGAAATTGCTTTAACACTTCTCAAGTTATTGCGATTTGAAATTTTGCCACTAGAGAGAGATTTTCCCCCGCTTTTCAGAAAATTGGTTGCCACATGAATACTAGGGCAGCTGAATGCATGAAAATTGGTAACAGGGTTTTTTTTAGGTCTGGGAATCCATTTTGGAAGTCAAAAATACTCGAAAATGAGTCCTTCAGGGTTTAAATTTATCTTGAAAAAAATTTCATGCACGCACTTTGGCCGCAAATGTGGGGATGTTGGTGAACGGCTAGAAAAATTTTTTTTGCCCATACTGTTAGTATATAGCACATATTTTGCCAAAATGATATTTTTTGTATTTGCTATTAATTTATACCAAAAATATCAAGGTTAGTGTAAAATCATGAAATGCTGAAAAAGCAACCTTTCACAATACACATATACTGCCTTACAGCTGATTTACCAATTACAGTGATTCTAAATTTACATTTCTAATCAATTTTGAAGTTGCTTGATGTAACTTTTCATTGACGATGCCTTTGTTACTGCTCTAAATTATTGAATGTTAGAATTTTTTAGTTAGACATAAGCAATATGTTCCCTAAATTGTGTTCTGACATTCATCCAACATTCCATAAATTAGGGTTACACTATAACAACACACTGAGGAGATATACATAACAATTTAGCTTATAATGTTGTCCATCAAAGCGCTAGTACATCAGTCAAGAGCACATATCACACAAATACAAATATTGTGCTATAAAAACACAACGGAGTAGCCTATAATTCACGTAACTCCTAGAAAACAATTATAAATAAGTACTAATGGAGTTATACATCCTTCAGGATAAACATAAGCATCCTGGACAGTGAAAACAATGGACTACAGAAATACTACTGTGCATGCAATATGCATTCATACTTTACACAACACATTTCAATTTCACATGCTTACACTGTATGCCAGCATGGATGAAATATTAAAAAACACATAAAACTCATAAAAATACACTTAAAGATAGTGGTCTGGGCTTTCCATAAATAAATTACATATTACCACTACAGCCAAAACCATTGGTTAATTGTGATAATTTATGGAAACTCTATGCTTTTTCAGTTACCACTTCACTTACAACACTACAGATTTATGACAATGCACCTTGTAATTTCGTTTCACCACTGAAAAATATGTATATGCAAAATTATAACATGGGGCATTGGAACAATTGGGGCTTTAATTTATCTTTCATCCCCAAATTTCTCATATCAACTAGCATTTTAATGCTTGCTGAATTTAAACTTATAGTCAGCATTGTAATTGAATATACTTTTCTGGGAAACCAACAGTAATGTACACTTTGCTTCTAATACTCAGGCATGCTTTGGCAAGGTATGAGTTGAAGCAATTGGAGAAAGCCCCATCACATTTAAGACCTCATCCAATTTACGTTTAGCTGACTGCCTTGAAAAGTTTTGCTCCCAGCTTGCTTCTGAGCTATAGCTAGCATTTGATGTGGTTTCCATATCACTGCTGTTCAAATGAGTAACTTTTCCATAGCATTTAAAACAAATTTCCATCCAGGTATAACATGATATGAATGTTCCTCCAAGTCTTGGGCTAAAGCTAACGTTACGGTTACGACACCTTTAACTTTTTTAGAATGATTGCCAAATATATTGCAACATTTTGTACATTTTTTTGTAAATGCACTTCCAAGATATAATTATTGATGATGCAGGCATTTTGTTTTTACTGCCTCAGCTTGGTCCTTCACTTGAACTCTCCATAGCAACAAACTTTGTTCATCAGCAGAAAGACATTTGAAGTCATTTATTTCCGCTTTACGGCTATAAGTAGTTTTATGGCACAATGCATCTTGCAAGATATTTCCCAGACTGCAAGGTTCCATTTCACATTAATTATAAGTAACAATATGCAATTACTGCCTTTCTGCAACTAACCACCTAAACCAGTGGTTCCCAACCTTTTTCATCTCGCGACTCCATTTGAAAATATGACATAAGCTCACGACCCCATTTGAAAATATGACATAGCCGCTCAGCCCCAGGCATTAGCTGCAACATTAAGGTGTTCAAATAACAACCGACAAGATGAAAAGCACATCATTTTACATGGTACGCTACATCCACTGTATTTACATTCATATGCGTAACTAACAGCACCCATGCTAATCAGTAGGATGACTGTGCTTGCAGCCGTGCAACTAGTCTTGAAATTCGTGGAGACGTATTGGTGATAGCTAAGCTCATGTCCTTCTAAATGTCCAGTCTATTCTTTGACTTCTGTTTTACTGTAATGTGAACAGGGGTTGAACATCCAGCCTCACAGACAGGGGTAGATATTATAATTTAGGGGCCCGAGGCAAACTCTTCGAAAAGTGCCCTAAAACAGTTGTTGAGGAGCCCCTTTGGCACGTTTGCAAATAATTGTTGCTTTATTTTAAAAGGCATATGACTTGCTTCAGATCTTATTAAAATGTGGCTTTAGAGTGGTTTATAAATTTTTTAACAGGAATGTGCAAAAGCCTGTTTTTTGCTGAGACCTTTCGGTTGTCTTTCTTGCAATAGTATCAAAACTTATTGAAACAGTATTCACTAACCTGATATTTTGGACATTATGACCGAATTAACTTAATTGTTTGGTCGTTTCAAACTAAATTCGGTCGATGACTGGAAAAAGCCAGGCAAAAACCAAGTGCAAAACTCTCAAATGGTACCCGTGGAATTCTGAAAAAAGGGGGACTCAAGACGACTATTTTTCGTTCACCTCTTCTATCTGCTCCTATACTCACAGTGGTAGGTTGAAACAAGTGGAAGCAGACAACAAAAAGGGAGCATAGTTGGTTTGGTATGGTTGCTGCATAGTGGACCACTGCATCTGGGATTTTTCAGAGAACAAGTCACATGGTTAGGAATCATTTCGCAGTTGCAAATAGGCTCAGTCGTGAATAACATAACCATTTCATTTAAAAAGTGAATACAACATTGTTGCGGTGACTTTCCATTGCAGGAAATGCAAGAGCATAATTCTTTAGGATGAAATAATTTTTTGAACCGCAAATTACATTATGTTAGAAAGTTACCTTGAACTTTTATGCACATCACTATCACTTGTTAGGCTTGCTGGTAATATCCCGATTCCGCCATCTGTCAACTTTAAGGCTGCTTTTTGCTAGAATCATGACCTTGAACCATAACTTATACAAAATCATGAATGTAAAAGGTTATGGAATTATGATATAAATATCGGTTGAGCTTAGTTGGAAAGTATTCACAACAGGACAAATGTTTACGAGGCTGACATACTTTCAGCATCATTGGCCAGCGCTTAATTTTTCTAGTGCTGCCGTGTTTCTACAATAGAGTCCTGCCCGGGTTAAAATTTTTTGTCTGCTTCCTCCCCGCATTCGCAAAATTTAAACCCGCCCCGCTGGAGTTGGAGAAATCTTGCCTGCTCCCGCCTCGCACACTTCTAACCCGCACCCACCCCGCAGACCATCCCAACCCGTGCCCCTCCCGCACTTTTTCTGTACCAATCCTGCGCCTGTCTGAAAAAACTACTAAAAACTCATCACTCATGAACACATGTCTAACAAGCAGCAAAATCAAGCTGATCATTCCTTTCATTGGCAACCAAACCAAAATTTTTCCACACATCTGATCTACCGCTGATTTCAGGTGATAAAAAACACGTTTCAGTCATGTTGTGACCAGGTGTGCGTTAAGCGCTGTCTTATCCATTTAGAAGGGTACTAGACTGAATTATTCCTCACCAAGTAGGATGGTAGCATTAGAAAATGGAAATGTTGACTTGCCTAGTGCCTACCACAGTGGTTCCCAACCTTTTTAGACTTGTGACACCCTACAGAGAGAAATATATAGTATGCAGCACCCAGTGGCCCACCTATTTGCTTTAGGGTTTGATGACAGTTTGAAAATTTTTTTTTTTTAATGATATATTGAAAAACGTATTATCTCGTGGCACCCCTGGGTATTGCAAATGGCACCCCGGTTGGGAGCCACTGGCCTACCACATGACAAGAGCGTGCGTTAATGTTTTGCAACAATGGGTTGTTACATCAAAATGTAATAATTGCTCTGAGCTTACTGGCCTAAGCGCAATGCTGGCAAACAACTTTAGTACATCCACGTGTTTTGCGATTTTTGAGCTGATTAAGTTCATGTGCTTTGGCTCCACATTCGGTTGCCCACACAAAGAATTTCCCATTGTGCTCCCGCCCTGCATGCATAGCAGTACAGGTTCCTGCACCTGCCCCGCAAGTGCGGGTACCTGCAACCTGCGTGGGTTAACCCGCTCCGTGCAGGACTCTATTCTACAATCAGGTTGACTTAAACTGTATAGGAGAAATCAAATAGGAATTATGATGGAGATAATGTGAACTTCACAAAGATCTGTCCGTGTTTCAGTTTTGCTGATGTAACACAATGTTGATATACGAAGTTCTAAAAATTCGAGACTTCAGCAAACTATTGAGGCTGCTGTTCGCGACCCCACAAAAACTCCCCTGCGACCCACTTCGGGGTCGCGACCCACTGGTTGGGAACCACTGACCTAAACAAAGTATACCAGTTAATTAGGTTGCAAATACTTTTACAGGATCAACATTATGACTACCACATTCATATCATTATACAGTAATATATTCTCTCTGACACTTTTGTATTTCTACCTGCAATCCAGCATACTAATTTCTGACAACTAAATAGCTTGGGAGAAAAGGAGTTATTATGTCACAGTAGTGAATATGATGAATGAATGTGGAGTGTGATGTGTCAATGTCAGCTGGACAGAATCAGCAATGTCAGAGCTTACATAAGGCATTTTTTTCTGTGGTTAAACATTTACTTTTGCTAAGGTTAAAAACACTGGCTGGAAGTAAAAGTAACTAAAAAAAATTATCATTTTGGCAAAATATATGCTGTATACTGCAGTATGGGTAAAAAATTTTTTTGCAGCCGTTTGCCAACATCCCCATATTTGCAGCCAAAGTGCGTGCATGAAAATTTTTTCAAGATGAATTTACACCCTGAAGGGCTCATTTTCGGGTATTTTTGACTTCAAAAATGGATTCCCAGACCTTAACACTTTGAGAGCCGGGTTAATTCAAGCGGTTCGCAAAAAGCAGCTGTTTCGAACGTGGCTTTGCGGATGAATATCTCCGCTCCTGTTCGCTCTAGCGACTCGGCAAAAATCTCAA
>Ga0210059_1013184_pt1 | contig 12393 bp, 6 predicted proteins | sample Ectturendosymbi2_FD_188042 | JGI IMG/M metagenome (GOLD analysis project Ga0210059, IMG submission 188042) | Ecteinascidia turbinata endosymbiont from Florida, USA - Sample 2 (SPAdes) (version 2) | ecosystem: Host-associated > Tunicates > Ascidians > Unclassified | place: Key West, Florida...
CAATGTATACGTCCTCATTTTCTTTCATGTATATGTGTTTTTTCATTTCTCTTTACTGCGATGCATGTTAAAAGTCTAGCGTTTTGCGTGTGGGAGTGAAGACGTTACTCAATACAATACAATACAAAGTTAAAACCACTGAATATATCAGGTAGATTTACTGGTGCTTGAAGTCCATGTAAAAGAAATTTTTTTGGGAAGATGTTATTCTGAATTGTAAGTTACACGTGCGTTTCAGTGAAATCTCATCAGCAAATTCCAGTGATTGTTGTTTTTGTTGTACACTCCAACGACACAATCGAACCGCGCCAGGTCGTCATGTGATGCATATAGACAATAAATCATTTGCAAAATCTTTCCTGCTGTAGTTGTATGTTACATGTGTAAAGATTTACGATTCGCGTTCTGTATATTTCCAGTGACTTACGAACGAAAGATATGCAATTTCGTGCTTTGCCTCACGGCAGTACTAGAAATACAAAAACAGCAACAACTTTGTCAATGAATCTGCTAACATATACATGAATTATGTGGTAAAGCAGTAGACTATTAGTGACCTGACTCCAGTAATACAATGAACTGCGAAAGTTTGCAAAATTCAGAAGAACCCTAAAGAAACATTTTTACCTTGCTGGTAATGGGCTGGTTTGCAGCATCTTGGTCTTTGGAGAATTTATGTTGATGAGAAATACATTTGTGTTCAGAAAAATAGCAAGGTGAACTATGCCGAAAGTATATATTGAGAAGCGCACCATAAGCTCTTTAGATAACTACTTATAACACAGTGCAACAATGAATGAAATTAATTTTTGTTTAAAAACTGGTCATTTACCGCTTGTGTTTGTCAAACGTCAAAGGCCGTGTTGCCGGTTGTATGTATTTTCCACATTTGGTTAGTTGCCAGTTTGGGCTTAGTTTCATCTTCTTTAACCAGCGCTCTTCTGCTGTGTCGTCAGAGCCATTTGATTTGGCGTCCTGGCAATGTAAACACATGGAGTGTATTTGTATCATGCACAAGGAATATTGCTACTACAAAGAAATCCTGCCATTTCTTTTGAATTTTCTTTCGTGGACCATCTTCATATTCTGTTACTAGTGATTTAATCATTTTGTGGTATACTCCAGCTAGCTCTGCCAGATTTTTGTATCACCTATTCTCAAGGCGCGTTCTCCTCAGTTCTAATTGCTGTGATTTTTCGATTGTCCTTGAATGCGGTTGTTCCCATTAAGTGTCTGCAACAAATAGAAATTTTGGTCATGCACTTGACAACTGTGCAAAAGATGAATGACACTCGGTTACGTCACATACGATGAGGGCCACAATCACCCAAACGTGAATTTTATCGTAAAATTGCAAGTAAAGTTGAAAAAATGATTTATCATCTTAAATTGCATCGTATTCAACCTACGCTTTGCGCTAAGCATATTGAAAACAATTTTTTTACAATAAAAACGTTTTGACGTTCGTTCCAGAAATTTTGCAAAGATGTTTGCAAATTAAGTAACATGTTTTCTAATTACCAACTGATTATCATTTTATGCCACCAAAAAATGTATGGTTTTCTCAGCGCAATCTTGCTACAATACAGCTCTATGTTTTTGAAGAAACTTGTGAGCAACATACTTGAAAGTCATTTGCTTGTTAAATGATGATTTTAAAATCTGTGGAGTAATATCTGTAGCGCAGGAGTAGGCAAGCTTTCCCTAGTCGCGGACAAAAACAACCTCTGCAAGGCCTTGCGGGCCGTACTGATTTACTATCAACAATTCGGTTTCCTTTGCTGTCGTGATGTCATCAAAACTTGGGAATTTATGGAAGTTTAATCAGACTAGCTCCTGATTTTCACCATTCATAACGAAATCCCAAAATGCGACACACAGTACACTTATAGCACAGTGCGGTTTCTAATAAGTAGTTCCTCGTAAGCATGGGCGCAATTTTGTTGTAAAATATGGGGGGGCAACTTGATTTAAAACCAATGTAGTCATCGGGTCGATGCGGAAGTGAAGTTTTGTAAATACAGATTCACAATCTTGTATTTTAGAGGTGTTTTCAAAGCAATACTAATCACGCTTTGCTTTATCCCTACAAATGATTTAGAAATTAATTAACTTAATTTTGTTGTTGGACATGGTACTGTAGTTCAGTTTGGTTGCACCACTATCAGACTATGGTACAAACAAGCACACCAATATAGTAGAACACATAAATTGTTTTTTTATCAGAGCTGTCAGTAGGAATGCACAAAACGGTGAATCGCATTGGTCGCACGTGCATATCACTCTTAAGTAGAACACATTGATTTTCAGGCATTTTATAAGAAATGTGGGTTACAGCGCGATTTGATGTCTTGTGTAAGTTGCTTAACGTTAAAAATACGATAAATTGCAAGGTACGATATATATATAATATTGCAAGGTGTGGTAGCTAGATATTTTCTTGCACATTTCCGCTTTTTAAAAATACTACAAATTTTTAGCTACTGGGCATCATGCATGCAGCCCCACCCCTAGCCAAATCTTCATTGATATCCTCTTAATTTCGTTGTTGGACATGGTACTGTAGTTTCAGCTTGATTGCACTACTATCAGACCATGATACATACAAGCACACCAATGTAGTAGAACACATCAATTGGGTTTCATCAGTGCTGTCAGTTGGAGTACACAAAACGGTGAATCGCATTGGTCGCACGTGCATATCACTCTCAAGTAGAACACATCGATTTTCATGCATTTTACAAGAAATGTGGGTTACGGCGCGATTTGATGTCTTGTTTTAGTTGCTTAACGTTGAAAATACGATGAATTGCAAGGTACGATATATATATATTGCAAGAAATGGTAGCTAAATATTTTTCTTGGACGTTTCTGCTCTTTAAAAATACTACAAATTTTTAGCTACCGGGCATCATGCATGCAGCCCCACCCCTAGCCAAATCTCAACTGATATCCTCTTACAATAGCAAAAAATGTTTGGCCAAAATTAACGTAGGCTACTTCACAAAATGATAAAAAATTATGTACCCTTTCGATTGTCAAACATCGTTTGTCTAATAGCCTTTCCAAACATCAATCAAACTCCCAAGCAAAATTATCCAAGCCAACAGGAGAAGATTTCAAGTTATCCAAAAGAAAACGAAACAGAAGTCTTTCTGAATACATACCCACAGGGTTTCTTTTAAGGGGTATTAGGGACCCGAATCGGGTCCCTAGAATTTCAAATCGGGTCCCTAGAATCAGAGAAAATTATCATCGGATCCCTAAAATCATAGAAAATCGTGTCCCTAGAATCAGAGAAATCGGGTCCCTACAGATCCATACCGGGTGTGTACAATTACCTTTTGGTCTGGGGTAGAACTCAAAAGTTTGTATTTAGGTGTAACTATAGCTACTACATGGGTTCGCCTTAGCAGGTACACCAAGGGGGATATTCATAAGTCTAAGCTTATTTGATCTCCCTATAGCTTCTGACAGCCTCATTGTTTGATTCAAAAGAATATCACACAAATAGGAGTTATTTAAATGTGTTTTCTTGTTGATGATAGTTTTGTCATAACATTGAATAAGAACACTTACCAATTATAATCCTGCATAGTTCGCACAAGCTCTCTCGAATCAATCCCACAGACACAGAGTATATTTTCGAGGGTATACTTGCAATCAATAACGCATTTCCAAACAGTTATAGCAGTTATCTATCTAGGTCTGTTACTTCTAGCCTGTTCTCCAGTCAACTAATTGTTTCTTGAATGGAGGCAGGGGTTTTATTGAATCTCCCTATCATAGCTGGTATTTCCTGTTTCAGGAGTTTGGCTTAGTCAGGATGTGATGACTCATAGCATTAATACTTTGGTCGTTTCTTAGTTTGGTGGGAAAGCAAAGTCCATCGATTTGCAAAACTCTAACCTTATTTCTAGTGGTTTATTTGACAATAAATAACTTGCGATTTATTGTGACAGAACTTCACTCTGACAAGTTAATTCATTGCAGAGTAACAGAGATTCACTTTTAGACTATCCCATATTTGTCACTTAGAACTTACGGTTCAGAGTGACAGGGATTCGCCTTTAAACTATCCCGTATTTGTCACTTAGAACTTATGGTTCGGAGTGACAGAGTTCCATTAGGACAAACCTTTAGAGGTATGCCTAATGTGTCATCCAAAACGTTACGGTTCCGGGTGACAGGGGTTAGAGGAGACAAGGGGTTTATGCTTTAGTCTGTCAGGGATTAACCTGGACAAGCCAAAACATTGTACACGTGACAAGCCTGTGTCGAGAGGGGCCACATATGTGTACCTGAAAACAAACCTACTTTTGTTGTCAGTTTCGAAGTCTCAAGCTGATGAGTTATGAGTTGCAGCAACTTCACCTCCACAGCACTCACAGCACCCCTTCCGAGCCTCAGGGTAACTGCAAGGCAGAGCTTCGTTTTTACTTCTGATGTCTAACCAAAGCGGTTAGGACAACCGAAGGAGAGTAGTGCCGTCAGGAGAGGACAAGTCCTTTCAGGTGATACTAGCACCACTCTAGTCTGGGCCTGTGAAAACAGTCCTATTTATACCCAAAAATCATGTGTTGAGGGCTTGGTCACTGTATGTATTGTTTATGTTTAAGTGCATGATCACTGCATGCATTGTCTTTGGTTTAAAAGGGAAAGTCCCTACATAATACCCAAAGGTGGTTACACTTCCCATGTTGCTAGGAAACGGTGCCATGTTTGTTAATGTCCAATCAGCACACTGCTGAAGTAAGGGGCGTGTCCAATGTCTTTTTCATGCTTCATTGATTTCAATTTCTTGCTTGGAGCTTCCACAGTCTTGGTCTTTGATGCTTCAATCTTGAATTTCAAGCACTTTCTGAGATTCAGTGTTTTTATATGTAGTAGACAATATTTTGTCTGCTACAGGTGCCTAACATTTTCCTTAAAAAAACTGCATACCCATATACCAATCTAGCCTACAATGTGATGTCTGCATACCTAATCATCTAGTGACCAGGTCCGTAACTAAGGGGAGGGCTTCGCATGCATGTAAAAACTTTCTCTCCCATGAAAAATGTCTTAGACATATTGTAGGCATAACCATTGTTTTCGTACATGCTATCGATGTAAAATTTGGTCCTCCCTCAGAAAATTCTTCGTCCCCTCTGGTGACCAAAGCTGGTTACGGGTTTGCTGGTGACCATCTCAGTCTTTTCACAATCAAATTTTTCAGGTTTGATATCAAATTTGAATGGGCGAAATTAATGTCAAAAGATTTATTCTAGAGTTATAGCCTACATGCAAAACGACACGAAAATATATTTGAGATTAAACAGAAATCAAAATGAACAACGGTGAATTGGTAAATAATATCACGTTTCACCTAAAATAACACTAAAAGAATATCCAGCAAAATTAGGTGTTACGTAGGCTCATAGCTGGCGGAACCAGGGGGACCGCCTGGGTTTAGGATCCCCCACTTTTTTCTAGGAGGGTGCGCCCCTCCCACTTTTAAATTTCGAATTTGCCTAAATAAGTTTAAGTGAAACAATTCGTATTGGGTCCATTGTTAAAGTACATTGTTTTTGTGTAAGACTAAGAACAACTACTTACATTTATGTGCTCAAGTCAGTGTAGTGTATGATTGAGAGTGTGTTGTGTGGAGAGGGGTCGTTGAGGGCTTATCAAATTTTGAATAAAATTGCTTAAACATGCTGACAAATGTTAATGACGTCATGTTTCAGTGCTTGTGATGTCAGAGTTGCCGATTCAAATTAAAAATATTTTCTAGTTTTTTTGACGTGCACTTGTGCCCCCCACTTTGAAAATAGTTCAGCCACACATGCGTAGGCTACCTGCAGTGGTGGGATTCAGCCTGTTCGCACCGGTTCTGTAAAACCGTCTCACAGAATTCTATGAGATCAGCGAACCGGCTAGCATTACTGGTTACTGTCAATGGGTTCTTGCATCTTATCTGATATGATACCCTCTTCAAAATTTCAGAAATGCTTGGGCAACAAATTTTGAAGACAGGTAGAGTTCTAGGGTCAAGGTGGGCTGCTTGCAGTCTAAGATCTGCGCTTGCTGTGTGGCGTGCATGTCCAGCATTGTACAAATATTTTTCTACTGAAGCAAAACATGCAGGTATGGCTGCACGTCTTTGCAACAAGTATTTCTCGGAGAATTTGGCACTAATGATAGATATACTTCAAGAAATTTCCTTACTATCTAATGCTCTTCAAGCCAGAAATTTAACATTGACAAAAGCTGAGTAGCTAATAAAAAGGACCATTAAGTTATTTGAAATTCTTAAAGAAAGCAAGGGAACCTATGAAAAAAATCGATGTTATAGCTGCTTCAGATCCTTTTTAAGGATATTCATTTTGTTGAAAATAACAAAGTCGTTAGCCTTCCTCGTCAAAAGCTACTTTAAACAGTAACAGAAAATATGAAAGAGGCTGATGAACTGTGACAATTTAATATCAAACAAGAATGAACAAGATGACATATTTCATGATCTGATTAATTTTCTCGATCCCAATCTTTGCAATATTGAGGAAGTAGTTGTACCTTCATTAGCTGCAGAAGAAAAACTGAGAGAATTCAGTAGTTTTTCATCATGAAATCAATATCAATGAATTTCGGGACTATGTGGAAAATAACTTGCAAAATTCTAACAACCTTGCAAAGGCTGAGGTTCCTTCAAGTGTACAGAAAGTTACAAATATTATCAGTGCTATTGCTGTTAATTCTGCAGAGGCAGAAAGAGGTTTTTCAAAAATGAATATCATATATTCAGATAAAAGGAGTCGCCTTACTGTTGAGAATGTAGCTAATTTTATGATAATTAATCTGATTGGTCTCCCGTTTAGCTCATGGGAGCCCACTCCTTCGGTCAAGAAATGGCTTAGAAGAAACCACTCTGCTGATGACAACAGGGTCAAAAAAAGACAGATAAAGAAATTGATGATAATCAGGTCGCCATTTGAAAATATTTGAAGTAAAAATTGCAAAATTTGTGTTTAATTTCTATAAGCTTTTTTTCCTTTGATAAAGATTTGGTGTGTTTATTTTTTATAGAATAGCAGCAATTATGCCAAATAATAAATATATAACAAAATATTTGTATTATTAAAATTTCGAAAAGATACATAATCATAAAATCTATAAGCAATAAAATGCAAACAATTTATAAGAAAAGTAAAGACAACTCAAAAAAGCCCAACATTTAAGCAGGTGTATTCAGTATGCTGGTACATAGAGACCACATACCTTCAGCCTTTAGGTTTTTAAGTTCATTATCTACGAGTATACAATACAGCAATATAGACAATCCTCAACATCATCATAAATTTTGATGCTAATTTTGACATAATGATGCTTGCTTAACCATTATTTTGAAATGTTAATTAAGAATTAATTTTTAAAAAAATCAGTTTATTTGCTGGAAAACGTGACTTTTTGTAACAGAACCTGCTGGTAAATATGACTTTTGTAATAGAACCGGCTGACAAAAAATTTGAATCCCACCACTGGCTACCTGTAAAGCAAATGTTTCGCACTTGGATGAAAACATTGCTACATTGTGGGTATAAATATCTTTTGAATTGGCTGGTCACCTTTGTCGTGGCATACAAGAAATACGGCTAAATATAGAAGCTATCTTTTATTCCTAGTCAAGTCATTAAGTTTTGAGCTGTAAGACAATATATAGCTAGGTCAATACTTCTCTAAAATTTTGATGTAAACCCTGTTTACTAATGGTTGAAAACAGTCATTTGCAAAACTGCCCATCCTAAAGTCACCACAATAGTGCTACTGTTTGTCTTCGGCAAAAACTTCGTAGATGTTTGCCTGAGATGAAAATGCAACTTTCTAACATTATACACTTGCATCTTCAAATTTTTGCGCTGTCTGTTTCTGAATATGTGACAACCAACGTTACAGTAAAGCCAGTTAGCCAACGTTTATACACGAAACAAATCACGGTTGTACTATGGTCTCCCACGTGTGCAGCCGTTAAGCTTTACTATTTCAAGGCGTTTCTTAAGTAAACGCTCTGGATAAATGTCAGAGAAAGGCAGTTAACAAACTTTTGCGGTCTTTAGAAACTTACAAATTGCTGAAAGTCATTTTTGAAGTACAAATTTCTAAAAATATCAGAATCAGTGATCCAACCCACACTCTGTTTCAACATCAACATTGCTATGTGTAACATCTAACATGAAAAACTCTTAACACAAAACGTGACAAACGTCACATTTAGTATAGAAATCTCTCGAAACACAAACCCTAAGAAAAAAATTGGGAGGACATGGCATATCATGTCACCCCTGTTTAAAAAAATGGGGGGACACGTCCTCCGTGTCTCTCACCAACTTGCGCCCATGCATGGGCATAACGAAGGGGGCCCTTGGGCCATGGTCACCATATCTCGTTTTCAGTTTGCCACCAACCATTTTGTCAACTTTGCAGAAATGTCATTCCACGGTTGAGTGAACATGATGACGTTGTCATCGAAACGCAAACAGAGTGTTTGGCTACCTCTCAGAGATGAGCACGGATCAGGACTGGATCGGTCTGGATCAGGACTGACGCCAATTTTGGCAGAATCAGGACTGGATTGGACTGCAATTTTTTTGAAAATTGGCGTATCATGACCGGATCGGACTGAGAATATTTATGTTGTTTTAATGCGATTATTGCGAACATTTCCAAAATTTTAGTTGTGATCCGATTTCACAGATTTGCTAAATGGTCGTGTATATACAGAACTTCAAACAGGCTGGTAGTGTTATTTTGCCATAGAAAGATGGTAGTGTATATTTTGCCATCAATAGTAAAAGCTCTGCTGGGAATATTTTGGAATTCGATCTGTATCTACCGTTGTCCACACATCACGTCGAGTTCTAGTAGCAACGTCAACATAGTTGAGTGGTTGGTGTCTTTGCCTGCTGTGCGAGTGTTTGTTGGTTCTTCTCTCACCATTTCGTTTGGCTTTGCTAGTGGAGATTACACCTTTGATATGAGTGTATTCCAGGTACTTTTTCAAAAGGTTTAGGTTTAGAGTTTACGTTTAGGGTGTGTGTTTAAGTTTCGGTTTAGAGTTTACATTTAGATTTAGGGTTTAGGTTTAGGGATTAGGTTTTGAGTTTATATTTTAAGTTCAGCTTTTAGGTTTAGGTTTTGAGTTTAGGTTCACCTTGGGTTTAGGTTTGGGTTTAAGTTTTTGGTTTAGTTTTGGGTTTCGGTTTAGTTTTGGGTTTAGGTTTCGGGTTTGGGTTTAGGGTTTAGGTGTAGGTTTTGCTTTTCTGTTTCGGATTTTAGGTCTTATTACAAGGAACTTACGCTAATCCAAGTGTATTTGTTACTGGCAAGTTTTACCTGTAACAACTACTGCTGTACAGAGGCCAAGCCTGCTGAAAGCCGCACAAGCTTGAAACAATCCAAATGGATTCAAAAAAATCACAAACAATCAAAACTCATTATTCAGTCAGCTGACACTAAACTCCATGTCACGAAAAACGTGACCAAAAGTTATGAGATGCTTTGACATGACCAAATACGATGCTAGGCAACCAGATGCAACTGAGCGTCCCTCAAATAATTAAAACGACCAATGATAAAACAATTATATCATTTATATAATTAGGAACCAATCAAAACACCCGAAGGAATGGGAAAACACCAAGAATTTGAGTATAAAAGACCTCCCATTTGGATCGAAATTCAGTTGAGACTTTCTTTCCGCCTGTCAGGTTACGTCGACCGAGGTTAAGTCACTGCTCCACATTGGGCATTGTGCTCACTACCGACAGTGATCAGGAAATAATAACTGGGTTATTCCGCCTGTCAAGTCACGTAGACCAAGGTTAAGTCACTGTCCCGCATTCGTACTTTGTCAACTACCGGCTGTAACCAGGAATAGACAAGTGGTGATCCGCAGCCCGTACCAGACACCATGTCAGTTTAGAGTTTCAAGAAACTGGTTTGTCCTAGCAGGATTCCGCCAGGCTAAAAATGGCCTGTCCAGGATAATCTCTGCCAGTATGGACGACAGCAAATGGCTTGTCCGGGATAACCCCTGCCAGTTTAAATGACAGCGAGTAGCTTGTCCGAATGAAACTCTGTCAGGTTGATATGCTGCAACATTCTAGCCTTCGACCTACCAGCCATTCAGGGCTAGAACACGATTCGTGAGTAAACTACATTCGTAGCTCACTAAACTGTTGACGTTTACGGCACAACTATAAACTTTCAGCTATGAAAAGTAACAGTCAAAAATGTGATAAATGACAAACTTCTGTCGAAAGCTCCGCCCACAAGACGCGGCAAAACTAAAATGAAAATGGAAACCAGAATGTGACTGAAAGCAGTTTGATAGTTACTCAGCAGGAGAGTAAATAGATTTCCAGGACTAGTTCAAATAATGAAAACTAATATTTTGAACAAATTATATTTAAATATATCCATAATCTATTAGTCGAAAATTACTTAGATGCAGAAGTAAGATATAAGAATTATAGGAGCGTTGTGACATATCGAAAAGTAATTGGAAAATATGGAACATTGTATTTTGGTGAGTACTTTTGCATTTTATTCACTATTTACATTCATTACAAATAAAAGTAATAAACAAGATATTAATTATGTGTGTTGATTTATTGAAGTCGAATGATTGAGTTGTCAGAGATATAGGTTTTTCAAGCAGACTATAGTTTCTGTGATGATGAACCTGGATTCAGAAAAGACAAACCCATGCACAAATAGATTACTTCTGAATCCGAAAGGTATCTTCGCCATCCTCAGGGATCGTGATGCACCTACTATATATTGTCCTTGTCACTTGACCAATTTAACCAATTGGATTCTTGTAATGGTAAAATAACTCCAGCAATGCTTTTGCCTTTGATGTAAAATAGACACTTGTCAAATTTTGGAAATTCCAAAAGTCTGTGCCTATTTTGCCTCATGAGGCAAAAGCACTGCTGGAACTATTTTGCCTTCGCCTTTTGGCTTAGGGTAAAATAGCTAGCTCCAGTAGTTATTTTGCCTCATGAGGCAAAATAGCCTACATGATTTTACATTGGCGGATCAGGACCAGGTTGGACTGATGATTATCAAAAATTTGGCTGATCAGGACTGGATCGGATTCAATTTTTGCGTATTTGGATTGGACTCGGACTGAAAAAAATTGTCAGTCCGACCATCTCTGCTACCTATCTGTCATTTTGGCTCCTTTCGGAACAGTGTTTGGCTACTTCGGGCTGAAAAAAATCTGGCAACCCTGCTGGGCACAGTCTGCTCGGTCCGGTCTGCTTTTGCAGAGCGTTGTCGCAGAATTATCATTCTGGTATTTTGGTGTGGCTGTACAGTATGTGTGACAGGAAACTAGTGATCCTATATTTTTATGTACGTGTTTGTCTCAGACAAAAGGTCCGTATCAGGTTAGTTTAAGTGGACACAGGCTGGTGCAGAAATACTTACACACAACACAACGCTTCACACTGTCACAGGGTAGAAGTCATATTGTAACTGTTACGCGTAGTACTAGTCGATTCTGAAGAGGAACAAATAATGAAATGCTGAAACAAGGCACCAGTAGTACTGCATTCCGTTATCGTCATACAGTATGATTCTGAAAGAAATGCCGTATGCACAGGAAAATGGAAGTTTGTAAAAAGCATCAGATAATTCAATTGAATGCAGTTCCAGATATCTCTGGTTGAATGTAGGATATGAAGATCAAGATGTGTATTATAATAATAATGACATAAAATTGTTTTTATCAAGGCATCAAATCAAACATTTAACATTCCTTGGGATCCAATGCAAGATTCGGTCTAGGCTTTATGATTATAGGCAATGCAGAGGTGTTTAGTAGTACTATACACTTGTGTGTATGTGCATCACTATTGGCAGGCATAGATAGTACATCTCTTGTCATGCATTTCCCTAATTTTGGCCACAACAGACAGCCAGTTTGGTTTCAAGCCAAAACATGGCACCGACATGTGTATTTTTCTATTTAAATACACTGTGTCTTATTATCTAAGCAAAGATACCCCAGTGTTTTCAGCTTTCTTAGATGCATCTAAAGCATTTGACAGAACTACTCACAACCTGCTGTTTGCTAAATTAATTAAGCGCAGCACAATGCAATTTAATTAATTTAATTTATTTGTTTGTGAGCAGACACGAAGTCCATAGTATGAACACACACACTCTGCAGAACGCAGGTTGATAAAAACAGACAATACAGAACGTAGTACAAGACATTAAAGCCGGCGAAATCACAGGGTTACAGATACTTTTTGCAACTGCATTGAAGACAGAACCATAGGGTTACAGACACATTCTTAACACTATTGTTAGCTAAAACGTAACACTTGTTACAGCACTACTGCG
>Ga0210059_1013185_pt1 | contig 12393 bp, 5 predicted proteins | sample Ectturendosymbi2_FD_188042 | JGI IMG/M metagenome (GOLD analysis project Ga0210059, IMG submission 188042) | Ecteinascidia turbinata endosymbiont from Florida, USA - Sample 2 (SPAdes) (version 2) | ecosystem: Host-associated > Tunicates > Ascidians > Unclassified | place: Key West, Florida...
AGATACCTAAAACCCATATAGACACCGGTACAGTATATGCGGCTTACATTCAAGGGCGGCTTACATTAAATTTTTAAATCTATCTCATGCGGCTTACAATCAAGGGCGGCTAACAATCGAGTAAATACGGTACGCTACATAAGCCTGGACTGCAATTAAACTTTTAACATATGCACATTTTCATGTATGCATTTTCAGCAGCATACCTGTTTGAGAATTATAAGCTATTGCATGCAAACACTCCTGCACCTTTCATTTTACATACAAAATTGCATATAGTAATTGGTACGTTTCCTCTAATATATTAAAATACTTTAAATAATCAATATTATATGTCACATATACAGAACATATGAATATGCATTTATGCTATGTTCAAGTCATATTAAATCAGAAGATCCAGCTCGCATTGCGTGGGATGTTGAGCCTATTTTCTTCACAGATCAAGTTGATTCATTGGTAAACTTAATTTGAAATTGCATGATATAGTGGTTAAAAAGTTGATAGTTAGCAATAATCTTTTTCACCTAAATAACAAACATACACTTTGGCAAATACAGAGCTGTGCCTTCAGACTGAGCCTTACAAATTCAATACTTTTCCAGCTTCAACGAAGGTAGTGGGTATAAGACCACCACCAGACTTTCATGTTGTAAAAATTATTCATCCACCACCTGTCATGTGACACAGTGTGAATAAAAAGCTGAGTTCGTCATTCATCACACTAGCAACACCCTTTACGTAATTGAGGAGAATTGTCTATGTCGGGTACCGGCTGTGCGAGTGGTTGTCAGTTCAGCTCTTACCACTGCTGCTTTCGCTTTGGTAACCGAGGTTACACTTTTGGTGGGACCAGTTTTTGTTTACTCTTTTTGAAGTATTGAAAACTTTAGGTTTCGGGTTTAGCGTGTTACTAGCAAGCATAGTGTAGTCTAGCATACAATCATCGTGTGTTAACGTCACATGACAGGCAGCGGACGAATAGTTTTTGAAGAAATGGAGGTTCCCTGTCAGACCTATAGCCACTGCCTCAATGGCACCATGAGATGAGTAAGCATTGTGTCATTCAAAAAGACTGACAAAGCATTTAGTTTTTTTTGCTTGAAGCATTAGTGCAACAAATTTGTTAATTGCTTATGAGATGCTTGAATGGCAGTTATCGTCGTTGAACCATTTTGCAAGCAGGACAGATTTCACCAGGTATTGCCGACACTGCATTATATGTTACATTACGTGTGTTCAAATATGTACACTGTTTTTGGATTGGTAGTGTCTAATTCTAAACAACCATATCCAAATTTCACTTTTGAAGGACTACATAACAGAATTCAGCTTCGTAAATTGTATCCGATTTTGTGCCACAGACTGAGTTCGAAGCATTACCACTGTGTACATAGTCGAATGGGATGTGACTATTCCTGCTGCGCAAGGGGTTGTCGGTTCAGATCACACCTTGGTTGCATTGGTTTTCATAATACAGAAGACACTTTTAAATACTCTGCCATAAGATTGTCATGTTTCCACAATATTTTTGGGGTTTTTCTTACATAGGCCTGCTTTATTATAAACTTTCAATAACCAGACAAAGAATTAGATTTGGGGTTTTGTGTTGCTGTTTAACATTAAGATTTATGGCAGTGGTTCCCCACCTTGTTCAAGCTGTTACCCAAATCAAGGTAGTGATTGTCTTATTACCCTTTAGTATTTTGAGTCGCAATAAGAACACAACCAGTATACTTGTTTCTATACATCGGCAGTCTGAAGAATAGGTTCTGCAGTACTCCGAAGAATCAGTCATTAGCCCCAGAGAGTAAATTACCCCCAGTTTGGGAACCACTGATTTATGGTTAGGATTATAAAAATCAATCACCACATAAATTATTCTATTCTGACATGCAAGTAGGATTTGCAGGAATTGGTCAGATATGTCAGAGGTTAGCAACTTGCTTCTTACAGGTTTTTAGTCGTTCAAGAAAAAACTGGATTCAGTCATTTAGACACTCCCTCCTTGTGGATTTACACAACAGGCAAAAGAAATTAAGAACAAGATTTCAAAGATATTTAAAAGAACAACTAGTCCAATATGCAGTCTAAACTACAGTAGAACTCGTCTAATTCGCTTAATTCGTCACTTTTTCGTCGGTCCTGGCAGAATCCCTATCTTTTGTGTACATTTCTGTTCATCTAATTTGCCATCGTTTAATTCGTCAATTTGCTTAATTCATCACTTCTTTCTATCCCTGAGAAGCGTTTTGTTGTCTAATTTGTCATTTGCAGCTTCGCTTTTGATGTCTAAGCAGCTAGTACGTATGGGAATTCAAACAAATTAAGGGTCATTATCTGAGAATTGTTGCACCTGGCAATTTCTTTATCGAATTTATGCTTGAGGTTCAAAGCGCGACCCGACTCCTCATTGAGAGAACGCGGAAAAGTTTATTAAAGCTTTAAAAGGTGCTTGATTATATGGAGGAGTCCAGATACTATAGAGCAGAGGAATTAATTGTTGTATTCAACCATAACGTCAAAAACTTGTATTTTACCTCAAATAAGAGCACTATGTATACAAGTTACATGATAAAGTATACGAGCTTCTATGATAGAGTTTTCACCTGTTTGCATAATTCGTCAGTTCGCCTAATTTGTCACTTTTTTCTAATCCCTTGAGATGAAGAATTAGGCAAATTCTACTGTACAACCGATTTAAATTTCAACAGTTTTTCTAAGGACCCCATGATGCACTTTTTTTATATTCTTCAAACAAAATCAACAAAAATTATATTAATCAGCCCTTCAACCTTATAAAAATTTCACTTCATTTAGACTTCAAGCTTTGTTGTTACCATTAGGCCTACTTGACACCACATCTGAAAACTACTCAACCATTGTGTTCATGCTGCTTGACGAACTTCTTATGATTGCAATGATTCTTTTCAAATACAGGTGTTAACATGTTTTGTTGTTGCTGTGGCAAAATATGGTTCTTTTCTGTCAGTGACGAATGCTTTACTATTAATCAAGTTCTTGAAGTTGCATTAGGAAAAAAGCAAGGTTGAAGAAAACAGATAATTTTGTTGAATTTCTAAAGATCCAAAACCGATGGGAATAGTTTAGCAAAATTAATGCATGGTTACTTGGGAAGATGTGCTGGGTACTTGGTTGTTTTTGTAGAGAATTTTTCTGTAATTTTGTTAGAACTAAGTGTTTATGATTATCTGACTAAGCCTATATCAAAATCTTTCTTTTCACAAATTTAAGGCCTATTTCAAAATTTTGCTTTCAAAGGTTTAAAAGTGAAATTCAAAAAAGTGGAAATTGTTTGATTAATCATATTTCTCTCTAGTAGTGGTTTCTAGGACTGAACACACGGTGTTTATGCAGTTTTATAAAAGGAACAAAAACATATTTTCAAAAAATTAAGGATTTATTCATTGTTATAGGCTCTGTGAATTTTCAATTTATTGTGACATGAAAATAAGTCATGCGTGATAGTGCCAGTTTGTCACATTGACGTGTGTTAAGCCTGGTCATGTGACATACACATAACGACCAGAAAAAAGTGCCAAGGAGCCTATGCTGCAGTATGATTCAGGTACAAATAGTTCAGGTTATTCAGAGCTAAAAATTCCTTTCACATCCTATAAAACACTTCAATTTTGTGGTATGTATTAGGTCCCAGAGAAGGGGTGAAATGCATTGATTAGAATCCGTCCCTAGCAGTTTTGTTGGCAGATAGTGGGGATTCCGGTTATTCGGACAAACGAGGTCTAACTGTACTAGTGGTGGGCTAATAATCCGAAGTAAGAAGGCGAAAAATTGTTATTCGGACGTACGCGAAGGACGTGTTGGGGTAAATAGCTTTTTTCAAATGCAGATGAAAAATTAAATGCATTAAGAGCAAACCTTGCTGCATTTGTCCACAATTGGAAAATAATTTTAAAATGCAAAAATAACAGCATAGGAGACACAAGCCTTTTCAGGACACTGGGGGATGGACACACAGACAAATGTGACATGGCGAGGTGCAGAACCTAAAATGTAAGCTTAGTCCCGATCGCAACACATACAATATCCTAATTTTGCATAAGCGAAATTGAATAATTTCAACAACTAATGCAAAAATACAGATAACCCTATATCAGCGCAGATTATGAGTGATTCTCAAAACAGCATCCAACTTACTTGGTTGTGGTGATAGAAAGAGCGACAAATCATCTGACGTCATACTCTATCAAATTATCACACTGATTCGCTAAAATAGTAGAACATAAAATAAAACCAACAGGACACGTTGAAAAAGTGGAAAAGATAATTTGCAATAGCATTTGGAAATCCTAAAACTACCCAAACAAATACCTTTAAAATCCGATTGGGAAAAATTTTTGCGACTCTGAACTCAATTTGGTGAAAAATCATCTGCAACGTAGGACGTGCTTGAAGCGCGTCCAGTGAAGTCACAAAAGCTTATGGACAAGAACGAGTCATACAGGCAAATATTCATAGTTCCGCAATCAGAAGCTCAAGATTTGCTCCAAGCTTTCGGGTAATCAGCCTGATGGCATCCGCCTTCACTTTTCTATGATTGAAAGTAGCACATATGTGTATTCAAGCAACTTATCTCCACAAAGTCGGTGGCGTAAATAATGAGGGAATCTCTCCCTCTGGCGAGTTGATGTCCTAACTGGGTGCCCTTCAGCTCACATTTTGATTTTAGCATTTATTTCATTTTCAGTAGGTTGTTGTTTTTTTGCGTTTTTCGGGGTGTGTTTGTTTTTTAACTAATATACGCAATTAGACACACATGACACCCGGTTTAGCTTTTACTTTTTTCTGACTCTTGCCTAGTGGCAGTGATGGAGTCTCGAGACTTGGTCTCTGTCTCGAGACGTGTCTCGAAACCCGTTTTTTCGAGTCTCGGACTCGAAGGTTTCAGGTCTCCTCTCGGTCTCGTGTCAATCTCGGTCTCAAGACTTTGCATGAGTTATTTTTTTTATGAAGTCTTGCAAGAAGCAGCTGCGTGAAAAGGGATTTATAAAGTAATTGTTCAAAATTCAGCCGTTCAAAGCGGTCAGTGGATAAGCTTTCTTTGTTGTTCATTGTCATGCTACTATGGAGAAAACTCTTTGGCCCTACCCTGTCTAAAATTTTTACTGAATTCAATAAAAACAGCATGTTGTCTATAACAGTGACACCGCAGCGCATAATTCCTGCAAAGCTTGCAAGGAGACGTTAGGAGAACTTTGCTGAAAGGACTATATTTCAAGTGTTTTTGCAAGCAGTTCTGTTATGAAAACCCATATTCAAAAGAAGTGGGAGAGTACCAATAAGTTTTTTTATTATTATTATTTTTATTTTTGAGAAGCCGAATAAAACGAGGTGATTTTTCGAAGTTCTTTTCAAAGTAGTCTATCAAAACACGCTGGTGAGTTTTTTTTTCTGCGTAATGCCGATTTTGGAAAGTTCAGAGCAGTGATGGAGTCTCGAGACTTGGTCTCGGTCTCGGGCTAAACAGCTAAGAGAAAAAAATAAAGAACAAACTAAATTAGATGCAGACGCACATTGGCACTCAGAAGCAGTGGCGATTCTAAAATGAAAAAAGCGGTAAGAAACTGCAGGGCCACGGACAAAAAAGGGGGGCCGACATAAATGTGACTTTCCGTTGTAATGAAGATTGATTTGCTATGACTCACCCTATCAAAGTCAACATATGCTTGTGAATATCGTCGGAAATGACGCCAGAAAGTCTTCAATAGGGGGCTTTATGTTTGTACAGGTTTGCTTGACATTCAAAAATTGACAAAACCTCCACTAATTCAGGCTACAATGTTTCATATTTCAAATCAGGGGTCTTGGAGCTTTGTTTTAGCGGGCTCAGCCCACCAAAGCAGAGTTGTAAATAATGGGCTTCATTTTGAAGCAGTTGGGAAAAAATTGACGAAATACGTGGGAAAAAGTGGAAGGATTAAGAGCAACCTTTCGTAAGGAGTTACCACAAGACTCTAGCGTCGATAACCGTTTTTGCATCATAGACCGGTAACCGGTGCAAAATTTTTAAGGACCAACCTGCAAGATGCGGCAAATAAATACCACAAAGTTAAATAACCCAAAGCGGCTCTTTGGGTGCGGAGCCATATCATAGCGGTCAAGCGAAATTTCTGACCTCTGAGCAGTTTCTGATCTCTTGTTGTTTGTTAGTTGTTTTGCTTCTGAGAGTAAAGAAATGAAGTTTGGCGATTACGTTTTGATGTGTGCTGTGTAAATTAAAACTTTTTGGTTGGATGTCAGATACCCACAGCAAGGTACAGGACGGGAATAACTACAAACACTGAAAAATATTGGACTTAGTCTTAGACCTCAACTATTTTTCTATTTCTAACCCAAACCTTAACCCAAAACACTTACCTAAACACATAACCCTAAGCCTTAATTATCAGTTTTGTCTGCATATGTGATATGTAGAATATTACTATGTGCATGAGCACATGGCCTGAGGCAAGAAATTTCGCTTGACTCCGAGGCTCGCGCTCCGGTGTTTTCCGACCTCTATGTCCTCTGAACACTAGCGTACGGAGGGGGGGCACTGTGACATGGCCCCCCCTCAGACCCTAAAAATAAAAATGTATAAACAGTATTCGGCAGTGTATACTGTCATTACTTGGCTGTGTATACCAAAATGGTTAATTTTAGGCGAATAACATTATTTTGTTTAGAAAAACGCCTCCCAAAGCACAAAACTACTATATTGTCTAAAAATCTGGGTGGGCATGACCCTTTTGACCCCCCTTGGCTACGCCTACGCTTTGACCCCACCTCGGAAATTTTCTGCGTACGCCACTGCCTCTGAATATTCAAACCCTGCGTTCAGTCCTTCCAGTATCAAAAGCGAAATATCCGTTTCGAGCAGTCAAAGCGTTTTGTTTAATGCACGGCCGCAAGTGTGCACAGGGTCTTCAAGAGATGGTACCAGTGGTGGTTTTAGGGTTGGGGGGGCCCGAGGCAAGACCCAAAAGGGGACCCTCTGATGACGTCATCATGCTCAGACAACCGTGATATGCACTTTTGATCAAGCCTAAGATGAGGCCACTGAATGATACGTTCCTGAGACTTTGGCATGACAGACGTAGCAATTTATTGAATCTGTGCTAAGAAAAAATTGTTCAAGTTATACTGGCTAAGAGCTGCCAAAATCCTTTAGCATCATCTACCAAGTCTACCTTAAATCAACCATTTACTAGTCAAGCTTCAAATAACCTGTGATTTCATGCATAGGGTAAACTCAAACCACCTGATGAAATATCTGTAGAAAAAATGAGTACTCATATTGCTCAAAAAATAGCATTTCTGCTTCCTGATAAGAAGCATGAATGTAGCCTTGCTTATTAACAGTCTTTGCAGCACAACAGCAATAATACAAAATTACTTTGTAAACTAAAAGGAAAATGGCCTATGTATTGAAAGATGTAGTGTGGTCTCTGCTAGAAAATTGCCTGTTGTCTTATTTTCTGATGGAAATGTTCACTAAGGTGCAACATCACAAGATATGACAAATTTGTGTAATGTTTTCAACTCAGAAACCTAAAAAAGAAATCCTTGGATAAAAATATGTTTCTATAATGTTCTATTCAAAAACTTCATTTTTACAAAACTTGAGTTTTTGTACATGGCACATTTTCCTTTTTCCTTCTTTTTGCTGATCCACTTGGATACTTTCTGTTCAACTTTCGCATTTTCACAAAATTATCAATAAACCAATTACTTCAATCTCTAAAACTCATAATTTGGTACAATAAAATTATAACTTGGTATAAATATTTGCTCTTATTTGATAGAGTTTTCTCAGAACTTTTTGGAAGAAACTTAAACAAACAATTTTTTAGGTATAGAAGTTGGTTTGAAACTTTTCTTTATTTGCTTATTGGAGATGGTGGTGGGGCCCCTTTGAAAATATAGTACTAACACATTACAGTTGCTGTTAGGGGGCCCTTTTAAAGGAAGGTACTTACACATTACAATTGCTGTTTATGTCCCCTTTGAAAGCATAGTACTTGCACATTACACTTGCTGTTGGGGGCCCCTTTGAAGGCAAGGTACTTACACATTACAATGGCTGTTTGGGGCACCTGTGGAATCATAGTACTTGCACATTGCAGTTCTTGCTGGTGGCCCCTTTGAAAGCAAGGTACTTACACACTGCAATTGTTGTTGTGGGCCCGTTTTAAGCAAGGTACTTACACATTACGGTTGCTGTTGGGGTCCTCTTTGAAAGCAGAGTACTTTCACAGTAGTTTCTTTCAGAGGCCCCTTCAACGAAGTTTTAAAGCAGAGTACTTACACAATTCTGTGGTTCTTGGGGGCCCCTTTGACAGCAAAGTACCTACAGGTTAGTTTCTGTAGGGGGGTCTTTGAAATCAGAGTACTTACTTAGGATCTGCTTTGTAGTACATTATATGAGTGGATAATAGGTTTTTCACCAAAAATAAGGAAAATTTGCACACGTAACACATCAAGGGTGGACCCAAAAAGGGGGTGCCCGAGGCAAGTGCCTCACTCGCCTCCCCTTAAACACACCACTGGATGGTACAAGAGGGATATCGTACCTGTGCTTGGTAGATACTGGGGCCCGGGAAGATAGAAACTACGGACTTCTGCAATCAATCAAAAAATTACTTGTGTAAGCCTGTTGCCAGCATGATAATTTTTTATTGTTAATCTATTTCTAAAACTTGGCATGGTAGCTGTTTTATCTATATATTGATTAGTATACAAACAAATTATACCAGTTTGACGAGGGCTATAGAAAATAAGTGGCCCTGGTATCGGTCTTTGTACATCTTGGTAAAATTTCTCGCAGTGGCCCTGTGTTGGCGTCCCCGGCCTAAAGGATTTTTTTTCCTTTTTGCAAACTGAACTTATGTTTAGTTTCATACGCTCCTGACCAAGTGATCACCTGTTTCCCTTCAATTGACTGCTAAATTTCCTCATCATAACATCTCACTTTTAACACCTCGATTAGCTTGATCTCCATAAATTCAATAACTAGAGAAAGCCAATTCCTGCTAGTATAGACCTACCGATATTATTGCTGGTAATGTACACCTTGTGCCAGTGATGTTCCCGAGTCATTTTTGTCAAGTCAGAGTCACGAACCCTTCGAGTCAGAGTCGAGTCAGAGTCATCTGAAATTTTGTCGAGTCAGAGTGGAATCATGACTTTGTCGAGTCGAGTCACAAGAATGGTCGAGTAACTTCGGGACATTGGTTTACACGCTCGAGTCAATGTCGAGTCATACAAATTTCAAACTTTTCCTATATATTTTTGGCTATAGGTCCACCAGTGGACCTTCAGTGGCTATAGGTCCGCCAGTGGACCTTCAGTGCCTATTTGTCCACCAGTGGATCTTCAGTGGCTATATGTCCGCCAGTGGATCTTCAGTGGCTATAGGTCCGCCAGTAGACTTTCAATTTAATGAACATATTTGTCCATAATGTGATGCTGACCCTCAAACCTCAAGCCCTAAACCTAACCCCTATCTTTAAGTTTTCCCCTAAGTTAAACCTTAAACCTAACCCCTAAACCTAAACATAATCCCTAAATTTAACCCTCAACATAAGCCCAACCCTAAACCCAAACTGTAAACCTAAAACCCAAGCTGTAAACTGAACACAAAACTGTGGAAACTTTCAAAGAAAAGAAAAAAAGCAGGTTGCATGAATTGTGCAACCAATAGGCTTATACCAAAATGAAATGCACCTGATCACGGTGAGAGTTGAACTGAAAACCATTTGCACAGTGGACGTAAACGTACATGCAGAACTACCATGATGGTGCCATTAAAGTGGCAAGGCAAACTCAGAATTTTATTAGAACCATGTCACCACCTGCCGACCTATTAAAACTTCCTTTTTTTGCTGTAAATTGGAGACCAACATGCTGGTATGTTGCCCAATAAGTGACAAAATGGTCCTCAGTGTTGTTTCAACATGTTTGATTGCAGATTATTTATATCCAATTTTTTGTGAAAGCCGTTTGCATTTTACTTGTCTTTTTCAGTCTCATTCATTTCCACAGGTCTAACTCAACCTTACTGCATGGTATATACCTCCTTGTCCTTCGCATACCCAATAAATGAAAATAACCAGAGACGAACATGCAACATGTACTTGCATATACATTTGGATTTAAATCTTGCAGCATTCTAGCATTTTTATAGATTTGAATGTTATCATTTTTGTGTAACCAGATTTGGATTGGTATTTATGATATTCTTTTGAACTTCTTCGCAATTTCTGATTCATATTGGGGAGTGTAGGTTAAGCTACTGCATTGATAAGCATTTCTCAAATTCGTTGCAATTGTTTATTGTGTTTATTGAATGTTGAGCCCTGACAATGACCAGCAAAAAGTCAGCTCTGTTGTGCATCCTCATCATGTCATCAGAGTTACAGAATTGCTTGAACAGTCATTGATCCAATCCCTATTATTGACTCGTCATTGTTATAGCCTACCATGTGTATACATTTTAACATTTACCACGGTTATCACGTCGCAACATGGGCTTAGGCTAATAACAGTGACAGGAATTTGGATATGCATTATGTTGAACTGTATATTTTTGCATTGGATTTGTATTCAAATAGCTTAAATCACTTCACCTGGAGAAGACTCAAAGTAACAGTATGTGGCCGACTGCAATTATCACGATATGCAAATACCTGAGTGGATCATGATCATGTGTCAATAGGTGTATATTGTGCCCTTCTGGTCCCTCAGTGAAAAGCAAATCTCAGGTCTACCTCTGTGTAAGTTATGAATACTTGACCCTTAGGATATAGTATAACACGACTTGAAAGTCAAAACAGAAAATTTGCAGCAATTTTGATCATTACTGGACCAAAAAATGATCATTTCTTTGTATGCAAACAAACTGGGTTTGTCGAACAGAGGCTCTGAGATTTTGTAAAAATGACTCTGACTCGAGTCATTGATTGTGACTCGAATCGAGTCATTCTGTGAAAAAACGTGACTCGAGTAGAGTCGAGTCACGATCTTTCTCAACGTGACTCGAGTCGAGTCAAAGTCACCAAAAATCGTGGCTCGACTCAAGTGGAGTCATTAACTCAAGTCACGTTATCACTGCTTTGTGCCCAAATGAGCTATCCTCCACTGGCATAGAAACAAAACAATGCACGTTTCACCTTGTAGCCTGGTATAGCCTACTTACAATACAGAAAAGGTTTCAAACCGTAACTCTGTCGCTACTGGCTAGTGTACTTTAAGGTACGGGGCCCAATTTGATGAAATCGGTCAAATAGTCTTAAAACCGGTCCGGTCAGGCGGTATAATAATGTTCCGTTGGGGCGTTGCTGAGGATCGAACGATTGGAGAAAAGGGTTTGAGCTGGCCTTGACTATGTATCGTGATTTGATGCAGGGTCTTTTTTAATAGATTTTGCGTGGAGGGGCAATATACACCTCTAACAACCAAAGCAGTAATGTTCGCTAGTCTGCGGTCTAATGTCACCTCTGTCCTTTGTTCAAAGGACTTTTGACTGGGGAGGGAGAAATTACTTTGGCTGTGGAGGATGTCATAGGTGCTAGGATGCAATTACCCCCAAGTAAGTATGTCCAAAAAGCCTTGATGTCACGACCAACACTGGAGTACTTGTACACACTGTACTTGATACAGATTTTTGAATAAACATTTAATCAGTGTTTTTTTTAGAAATCAGAGTTGTGTTTAATTAAGAGTGTTTTTAAAGAAATCAGAGTTGTGTTTAATTAATGTGTATCTACCATACTGCAGTAGAGCTAATACTGATGAAGTTTTAGCATACCTGGGTAAATTGAATCAATTATGTGAGGAGCTGCAATGCCTTAATATTTGTTTTGTGGGGGACTTCAACGCTGGAACCACAAATACATTTGGTGGTTTGTCGGAAGACTTTTGTATGGAAAATGATTTTATCATTTCTGATTATGCACTACTACCCCAGGACACATTCACATGCATTAGTGATGCACATAACACAACTTGGATAGACCATTTTGTCTCATCCTTTTCAGTGCATCAAGAAATGCTCAATATGGATGTGCTAACCGAGTGCATAATTTCTGATCATCGGGCTGTGGCAGTCAGCATTCAGTGCTCCCACCTTCCTGAATTTGATGACGAGGTGATGGAGCCCCAGCCGAGTCGAATTGACTGGCTTAAGGTTACGGCCCAGGAAAGAGAGGACTACTACCATAAAAGCAAAAACCTACTTGATCAGCAGCAAGTGCCCACAGAGGTTAGGCACTGCCAGAACTTTAATTGTACAGATCAGATGAGAAACATCTGGAAGAAATATAAAATTTTTATGCAGAGCTGACCAGTGCTCTGCTTGTTGCTGCATCCTCT
>Ga0210059_1013186_pt1 | contig 12392 bp, 8 predicted proteins | sample Ectturendosymbi2_FD_188042 | JGI IMG/M metagenome (GOLD analysis project Ga0210059, IMG submission 188042) | Ecteinascidia turbinata endosymbiont from Florida, USA - Sample 2 (SPAdes) (version 2) | ecosystem: Host-associated > Tunicates > Ascidians > Unclassified | place: Key West, Florida...
TTGCTAATTTCGATTGCCTCACTTGCATTTAATGTGCTAAAATTTAACGCATTGTTAAACACTAAGGAAATAGAAAAGATGGCTCTGGCTCTTCGTCCAGCAAAGAAATATCCAGGTTTTGGCTCCAGTTCCAATGTCCCTGGTTTAAAGTATCTCTCAATCAGATTCTGGTGAAAAACACACCGTTTGGAAATTCTTCCAACCTAAATTCTGATTTAAATTCTTTCTAACACGTGTCGTAGTACGAGAGGATTCTTTGCGGAAGCAAAACACTTCATTTGGTGGGGAAACCTTATCGCAACAGAATGTGATTATATCGTATTTATTATTTTAGAATAAGATCCGTGTTTCCATGCTAGTTAAGAAACTCTTGCAACAATACCGATCTTTACGGATAGCATGCGTTGCTGCCCTCAAGTATCGCGCAAGAACTCTGAACAGTGTGATGATAGGAGCTAAGTTTTTGGCTTTTGTTCTATCCAACAACATTGAAATTACGTACCTGGTGACTGTTTGTTGCATAACACTATTTCACAACGTTAGATGTTCAAAGTAGATAAACTGTCTTACCCAATGCCTATCATTGCTTCTCTGTCTCAGTTTCCTTTGAAAGGGGCGGTTAAACGGAAATTACAAAGCAGTCATTATTTCCACGTGTTTTGTTTTGTTGACCTGCTTGTTTCCAGATGATCGCATTAATATTTTTTCAAGTTTTCACTGTGTCATAATATATATTTTTCAGTTTTAATGAGGCATTGTGCGGATTATCTTGTGCAAAATATCAGTCCCGAAAGCTTCTACAGTTTTAAAAAGGCTGCAAGCACCTATAATGAAACGGCAATGGCCACAGCTTCACCAACTTTCGTGTCTTCCAACAAGTACGCCATTCTGAACCAACCAGAGTTCATTGAGTTTGACCATGAAGAAGTTCAATCTATCATTTCATCTGATGAAAAACGGGTAAGGGCTTGGGTTTTGATGACTTGGCTGTGGGTTGTTGCAAAAACACAAAGATCAAGTACATTTTCAGAATAAACTTGAACAGCTTTTCTATTCCTTCGTCAATGATTCATTATTGCTGTGCAATTAGCTGCTACGTTTATCATCTCGATGCATTTTTCAACTCAGTGTAAAACTGAAGAGCTGGCTTTCACAAGCATTGTCAAATGGACAAAACACGATGTGGAGCAAAGGCGTGAAGTATTTCCAGATTTACTTAAAAATGTCAAACTCCACTTGCTACCAAGCAGATTTTTGGAAGAAGTAGTGTTTGCTGAGGTTAGCCTTACAGTAGTCCATTTTCATGCCATAATTTTTGTTAAAATACAGAAATTTTTGTTTGTCTTGCGTTTGGCGCTTAATCTGTTTGCTGAAGTGACATTGCTTCACGAAACATATGCTTTCATCATTAAGAATGACCATGGTGAACTGATTCGAGATTATTTTTCCCACGAAAAAGCATCAGTTTTGAATTCCGCTATTGAGTAAAGTTAAAAGCTGCTGGTTGATCTGAAGCTCCATGATTAGTTGCTATTCAAATAATAATCAAGAGAGGAGTTCCAGAAGTTAGCAGATAAGAACGCGTTATTTTAGTTACCGCAAAAACCCTTGAAACCAGTTGCACATTCTTGAGCTTGTTCATGTCTGTCGTGATTTAGAGGTTGTCCAGCGTCTCGTGATAAATGGTACATGTTAAACTGAATTTTGGAAAACTTTGGGTAATCGGGTTTTGCTGAATCAATACTTGTCCAAACGGAGAGCAAATGGTTTGCGTTCATTTATATCAAAATTTTTCATCTTTCCTGTTTCTGCAGATTTCACCCATTAATGACGTTCGGCATTTACAAGGGGTAGATGCTACAGTTTTGGCGAGAAGTTTCTTCGCGATACTCTTTTCAATGTTTTATAATTCGAGAGCAAAGCTAGCCTAAAGGTTTTCCGTGCTTACAAAATCCGTCTGATTCTTAGCAATGGACTGTTTCCCTCTATCGAGTGTGAACGCCCAGCGACACTGCCAAGCAATTTAAACGAAACTCCTCGTTCCATCCAAACTGCTTAATGTTTTATTCGCGGTGAATTATCTGTAGGAAAAGGTAACCTATTTCATCATTTTGCGAAATCACAAATATAGGATGCTTTCTTGTGAAAAATTTGCTGTAATCAGAAACTCTTACGTGTGACCCATAATTTGGATGGATTGCATTATTATGCGTATTCTACACCAAACGTTATGTTTAGCAGTGCTATATTGACGGATAGTAATCTGTGTCCATCAAAAGGTTGTTTTTTCCAGTAGTTACGTCCCAAATCAAGCAGAGTAGGACACAAATTTTAAAAACCTGCGGACATTTCATAAACGATTGTTTGATCTCTGTTCCAAGGGAAGTTTATCGTTAGTTTGCCAAATGCAGCAATTGCATATTGCCTTAAAATATCTATTCTAGGTGATATCAGGTGCAATCACTTTACGGTAGCATGCACAAGTAGTCTGTTTTAACCAAACACAGGTCCATAAAAGTTCAAAGTGGAGCATGACTGGCTTTGTCTGCTTACAGTATTCAATGAAGGTGGCCACGCGAATAAAAACGTACAATCACATGAGTGAAATATATTGCAATCGTTTATGCCCTCAACTGACGTTGTTTGATAGCTGTGTCGCAACGTGGTTTAATCCAAGGGTCTCAAACACGCGGCCCGCGATGGATTTTGGGAATTTTCAAATAATTAACATTGAAGTTACTTAGTTCGTTCAGCGGTGTTTAAAAGTTCTCGGCCAACGAGTGAACAAATTCCCTTCAAACGAACGTAGAAACGGCTAGAAATGATTGGCTTAAACTCACGATACCTTTCGCAAAAATAAGATGTTAAAGCTGTTCCTAGTAAGGTTCAGGTACCGCCGTTATTGCGTCAGCGTCATAATGCGGCCCTCGGGTTACTTTATAAGTCCTCATTTGGCTCTCGGAGCAATTTGAGTTTGAGACCCCTGATTTAATCTCTCCTGTTTGCCCTTTTTTCAGCATCTTTACGCAAGGCTGATAGGCGGCTCGACGAGACACCTTGGTAGGAGTGATTCGGGAAGAATGACTTGACGACAGGGCCGGATTTACCTGTAGGCTATACAGGCTTAAGCCTAGGGCCTCAAGACCCACGAGGGCCTCCAACAAACTGTGGTACGCATGGAGTCAATTGCCGGTATATGATCAAATCGATAAATACTCGTCAAAAATTTTTGTCTTAATTATTCATGAAGTTTTGCTTTATGCACCTAATCAGATTCCGTGTTGATGACGCCAGGGTCTTTCAACGAGTTTGCGTGAATCTCAGTATGACCGTTGGTCAAGCCGCATGCCGAGACGTCGACTATTGTGTCCAGGGCTCCCATTTAGCAATTTCTAATACACTCAGATTGTAGATAAAAAAAAAAACATTTCTCTAAAAAAACAAACATTTCTCTGCCAAACTAACCGGAAGTTTTAATTTGCAAAAAGAGAACGGATGAAATACCTGAGGTGAAACTGTGATTAAAATCCTGATTTACTTAAAGTTCCTCTTCCAAATTTTCGTCCGCAGCGTGAACATGTAACATTTGGATCCAATTGCTCAAGACATTTTATGTAACGCTGGTGACATATTCTGTTAAGGACATTTCTCAGTAATTCAAGCTTAGGTATCCAATAACCGTTTTGATGGCTGCTTTTTGACAATGCTTGTTTTGATAACAATTGTTCTAAGCAATCTCGGTTTTAGCAAATTTGAATTTGTTTTAATATGATTAGCGAGTGAAAATGTTATTTGTAGTGATGCAATAGACTGGCAAATCCATAAATCTGGTCATTAAATGATAAAATATTCCGAACATCGGGTTATCCACGCTGTCTTTGATGCTACGCAGAATACAGAAATCAGGGATAGATTTACTGGACAACGACATGTTTCAACTATTGATATACTCTCCAGCTGTTCTTCAGGTACAAGGTGGGGAAAATGTAGGACCACATTTGCTATTGAACTTGGATCTCTTGTTAAATCTTGATCTGCAACGGAATCTAAAATGCCTAAGTTGGCAATATATCTTTCCTGCAATGGAAATCGTTTTTTCATTTTGCATGCATAAGGTAGCAAAAATTTAAAGATTCTTTGTTAAAAGATTGTTTCATTATTATCCAATTTCTTCAATTGGCATCTGGGACAATGACCTTTTACGTAGTTCACGCAACTGTAAATATTTCAATTTTTACGTAACCGTTTGTTACTTATTCATGTTATTTTTGCTATACATCCAACTGCACGACTGACTACTGGATCGCAAGCAACCTTCAGTATTTGATACTGATGCTGGTGTGAGCGTGCAACACTGACTGAACACGCTTTGTTTAACCCATATGAGAACTTTTTTCACCTGATGATCGCATACGAACACGGTAATGATAGGAAGATCTATTACAGGGGTCACCAACGTGGTGCACGCAGGCACCAGGTCGCCCGCAAGAACCATGTACGTCGCCTGCGCCCCGCGGGCCTGTTCTAAAAATAACGATAGCATGATCAATGTCTTCACATTAACGAATATCAATTCTAAAATAATTAAAGATAAATTGAGCGAAATTTATATTTCAGAAGTGTGTATCAAACTAGTAGCCCTTCGCATTAATCGGTACACAAGAAGTAGCTCGCAGGTTCAAAAAGGTTGGTGACCCCTGGTCTATTACCTTTTCTGTAGCTAATTCCCAAATTCATATTCCAAAAAAACAGAATTAACGGGATTTTTCATCATTAAACCTAGAGAGTCAGATGCACTCGAAAAAAAAAACAGATCTGGGTGTAAAAAAATCAGCAATGGGAGCCCTGATTGAGTCAATATACTCAAAGCACGTTGGTTGCCTCCTCTGTTGAATCATACCGATTGGTACGTTGAATCAGGCGGAAGAACTTGTAGCTGTTCGTGTTTGAAATGCACCTTATCGATGCTTAAGGTTTGCTGCGGATAAGAGCTATGTGTAAGACTGTAACAGCATTATCCTACCATAAATAATAGCTGCTTATTCTGAACAATATTGTAGTTTTGTAGCGTTTTTATTACGCAAAGCTCGTTTGGAACTTTTAAATGTGATTTTTTCCATTTAAATTTTTTTCAAAGTCATTCAGAAATCAGATTGCTATTGAGTACTTGCGCAAGTTTGTACTGCTCCCATGCTAAGCTAGTGCGAGAAGATCTTAATGAGCTTGAATAGCAAGCAATAGTCAATTTGCCAACTGGCAACCACAGAACTCTACCCCAAGAGACACAGGAAGGGGTAACAGCGGAAAATGACAAAACCGCGTTTGGGTCGGATGATGCCTTAGTGGTTTTAGTTTATCCAACCACACGGACCTTATTTCTTAGTCTAGCTTGATTATTTCTAACTCTTCAGCGGAAAGTTTTTTTTCAAAATTTAGAAGAATTAAACACGAAGTAAAAGGCCGCAATGTTCTAGGAGAGGTTGCCCAGTATAAGAGTTGGGTGTATTAAAGTGAGAAACATGGGCAAACAAATTTCGATGAATTCCTAGATTATTTTTATGAAGACCAAGAAAAAAGCTTTTTAATTGTTTACTGGGCTCTATTCAGCCTCACTTAATTCGATGATTGTAGCTTTTTGTATTTCAACAATGACAGCATAAGGGAAGTTTAAACCAGTCCCTTCGCCATGGGGGCTGTAGTGGGCTCATTCCCTCCAAATTTAAATATGAAGCACTAAATCAGTGAAGATTTTATCAAATTCTCAGAACGTGAAGTCCACCTGCGCAAATGTAAAGCCCCCTATTGAAAGCTTTCTGGCTACGGTTCTGGTTCAAAATCTCACAACCTTTCGCGCAACGGTTTCGTTACGTTTGATTTTAGGAGTCTGACAAAGTAACAAACACGCGAATCGTGAACCTAACAGTTGCAACCATTTGGGTCGTTTTACCTGACGTGTTTCGCTCGTGTGTGCGAGATTTTTATGGCCTGGCAAGCAAGTCGCAACGTGGTCCTCAAATTGTGCTTTAATGTCTTTATGCCGCCACTTATATGTGCAGTGTGTTTGATTTTTCTGAGCATAAATAAGAAAAAACAGATGTGAAACTTATAAAAAACGTAGGCCATGTGTTTTGTCAAACATTTAACCTTGACATTTTCGGTTGGTATGCCTGCAAAAATTAATTATCCTGTTCCCGCCAGCCAACAAGTGCGATTTCAACCATTACGTGTTATTGAACTTTTTGCGTCGAAAGTAGCAACTTGAGCACAGTGATCGTGGGGTACTCTAGTAACGATTCCGAACTTTTTATTGACCGTACATTTAGAGGTCAATATCGTCATTTTCAACTTTGCGCAAATTGGTTAACGCTTTTCCTTTTTTTTCTCGTAACAATGGGAGAGGGGGCCTCACAAGTTGATTAGCCTAGGGCCTCGATAGTTAAATCCGGCCCTGCTTGACGAGCTAGTTTTGAAGTGGAAGACGTTTTTTGCCTTTCACTTTTGTGGAAGGGATAACATAACAAATGACAACGTTTATTAAAATCTACCAGACTTTCTATTGTGTTTCATGTACGTAAATTTTGTTGCGGGCACATTTTGAAAACTTACTTCCGCGGCCAAGAACATCTCAGCTGTGCTCTGTGTGTTACTGCATAGGGTCTTGATGTGTGAAGACCCTATAGGGTCTTAATGTGTGCCAGGCTGTAAACAAGGAAATTTAGTTAACACCTTACGCTATAAGATTTCTGGCGACCAACTGGAGATGCTATTAAATATCAGTTTCAACAACTTGTGATGTAGCGTTGACAAAATTAAATGGAACAGTTTTTTTGCATTTAGTTTATATGATGTGATAGATTTATGCACTCCATGAAGCCTGAAATAACTTGTACAGAAATTATATTTCAGAAGCTGTTCAAATTTGAAAATAGGTGTTTTAGATCAATGGTTTGTCGTGAAGTCAATGTAATAACAAAATCGTTTTTAGTTCTCACTTGTCAGTTAAAGAAGACTGTGAAAGAACCACATCATGATGTAGAAATGTTTGCTACAGCGGAACGTGCACTGCTACGTTTAAGTAGGCTTATGCATGTCTTTTCTTTTTTGTAGGGTTTGGTAATTGGGTAGTTCGAATTCTTTCTTCATCATAGAAACTTGTGTCTTTCAGATATCTGAAGTCCTGCAAAGGACTTAGTAACTGTGAAACCAAACTTCATCCGCTGTTTGAACAGAATACAGTATTTGTGCTACTTTTTGTTTGAAAGCTAGATCAAGTGATAAAACACTTCCGCCTTGAGCATGAACTGACAATAAAAAATTTCGGCTGCCTAAAATCGATGCTAAATATAGTAGGTTTCTCATTGCATAATTTCTGTTTAAGTTGCAGTTTACCGACTAGTTTTTCGCTTGTTTATCTTTTTTTTTTTGAAGAGTATTGTGCTTCTTGTAGGCTGTAAAACAGGTTGCAAAACCTTAAGTGTTTTGAGCATTTGCGAAAGTCAGGCACTGTTTCCTTTAATTTCTGACATGCTTATAATAGCAGTTGAACACTTTTTTATGTTTTTTTCTAACTTCTAAAGTTTTTTTTATTCTTGTGTCATAAGTTTGTTTGATATCTGTGCCAGTATTCACGGTTTTAATGTAGTAACCCCTGGGAATTAAGCATGCATGCTGTTGGTTTGTGACATCAGATTGTTGACAATGTTGAATTGGTTCTGGCCGGGTAGAAGTTGGTCAACATACCCGGGCGGCATCCATGCAGGCCCTGGTCAATTTCGTTCACAAGATTTTGGCGCATTTTCAATCCTTACTTGCTTGTAATTGGCATAACTACGCTAAACTAATTGAAGTTATTTCCCAGAGGTTTATCGCGAACTTTTTGAACGAAAAACTAACAAGCACATTTTAGCTGCTTTCTTCATTGGCAAAAGTTTCACGTAGAAAGTTCTAGATCTAGAGGATTGGCTGTGCTGTAGCTTGAATGATGTTAGTTGCCGTTGATGTCACGTAGATTTGGATGCTGAGCGGAATAATTTTAAAAAGGGTTTTATTAATGCACTCTGTGGAAATAGTGATGACTTTTGTTGGAAGTAGCTCAAGGTGATCAAACCCCTGTGGCGCGAAAATATTAACCATTGATTTCTGCTTGATGCCTATTAAGCAATAGATTATTCCTGCATCGTACTACTACATCTTTGCTAAATCCGCTCAATATTCTCATATCCATGTTGTAGCATACGTTTGTGGATGTTTTATTGCAGTTTGTAAGTTTTTAATGATTTTCATAGTTAGTATTTGCTTTTATCAGTTAAAAGCTGCGTTGCTGGCCTCACTTTTTTGCGCAGTCTCCCTGATATTGTGAGAAGTGCCTGATAAAAACTCGAAGTTCGAGCAAATATTCATTCTTCAAATAGCCATTGTATTACTCAGACAATCCTAATCAAGCTAATAACTTATGATCTGACATTCTTCTTGTCATAAGCTGAATTTTTTATAGAAAAAAATTAATTTAATTTTTACGTCTTTTTATGTGCTTCTCAGCCACTGATCCGTGAGTTGGATGTGTGTCAGCGTTATTTTGCATCTGAGGTGTTAAAGAGGTTGAAACTCGCCCTTGTTGCAAGCATTGATGAAGGCAGTAAGTTCTACGAACACGTTGTTTTTATTACAACCGTTTCCCGTGCTTGTTCAATATCGTGTACGTGTTGTTTCCGTTTTGACAGCGAATTCTGTCAAAATACTAAAACCATGTTAACAAATAGACATTACGAGCACGTGTTCTTTTGATAGTTTATGTCTTACCTGCTAAACATTGCCTGCAGTGCTGAAAATCCCTGGATATCAACAATCGCTTCTAAAGTTCATACCGTAACACTGCTATTCAGTGTTTTACCCTGGCCCTATGTTTGCTCCAGAAGCCTTACTATTGGGTAAGAAAAAGTAGTCTAACGTGGATGCACCATTAATGATTGAAATGCAGCAAATTAACGGCTTCCCATTTTCACTATACTTTTTAATTCATTTCAATATCCGTTTTTTCTCAGGAGAAGGCTGTAGGGACAGCAACCCTAGGAGATATCGGCATGCCTTACGGTCAACAGCAATTTCAGATAGCTCTGCTGGCTCCACACCAAGACGGGCCCAAGCAATGCTAGAGATGTAGTCACTCCACCTGATCTTTGGACATCTGGGCCGTTTTCCCGTGGGTGTATCCAGCAAAACATGTCGCGCCAATCTTTCCAGGGACATACTGGATACATGGCCGAACTAACGTAGCTATGACCTCTCCATTCGGAGAAGTGGCTCCACACTTTGTCGCGAAGTGTTACACCGTGGACTATTCGCAAAAATCCCATCTCTGCCACTTAAACCTGCGATAGTATTTTTTCGGTCATTACCCAAGATTCATGACCATAGGTGAGGATCGGAGCAAAGGCCGATTTAAAAATTGACAGCTTTGAGGCGTATGAAAGCTCTTGTTTTGTAACCACAGAGCGATAAAGCTCATGCAGAACTGCACTAGCTTTACCAATCCTTGAATCAATTTCCATGTCCCGTCTTCCGTCACTCGTGAATACAACCCCAAGATACTTGAACTGCTCCTTCTGCTGCATTTTATTGCCTTCCTTGCAACGTACTCTACCTTGTGCTTCTGGAGAGACATAATACCTCGGTCTTTTCATAAAAAACTCGGTGTTTTTAGGGCTGATTTGCATTCCCGCTTGGTTGCATGCAGCTGAAAACCGATCCAGTGTGTGGAGATGCCGTTCAAAACTAGCAGTACAAAACCGTCTGCAAAAATCAAACAGTTGATCATACAGCTTCAAACACTGACGCCGTCTTCCACTCGGCTGTGACTGTCTGTCCAACCCATGTATTGTAGACAGGGTTGCCAGATTGGCCTTTTTTAGGCCAAATTTCAGAAATTTGGCCTCGTTTCAAGTTGGTTGGACTTAAACAATTTGTTTGGCCTTTTGGCTCTTTTTTGGCCTTTTTTCGTTGAAATAGTTTTCTATGAAGGAAAATACTACTATTCCATTTTTTTCGGCAACATATTCGCAAAATCTTTGTGATAAATGCTATATTAGGCCGACGCCCGCTTTCTGATTTCAGTAATACTGTGCGTAATCACTGGAAATTCCTGCACTCGCTGCACTGTGTAGTGTGTATTGTGTTGTAGGAAATAAGCAAGCTCAACGCTTGCAAAGCAGGTCTGCGTCTCCGCGATAGAAATGCGACAATGACGTTGAGAAGCTGAAGGGCTGTAATGATTCTGGTCGTAAGTACAGGAGTGAATGGGAGATGAATCTCGTATGGGTGCAGAAAGCGTCATATGTTTGCTGAATTGTACCGATTGTTACGTGTGAATCATGCGAAAGAACTTGTGGCTGTTCGTGTTCGAAATGCACTTGATCAGTGACGTAACTGACGGGGAAGCAGGGGTGCAATCCGCCCCTTCTGGCAAGCTAAATGTAAAAACCAAGCCCCCACCTAGCTTTTATATTGATGTTTACTATTCTTTTGGTTTTCGGTAGGTTGTTACACTCTGAAATTTTTTGCGTTTTCGGAGTATTTTCCGATGATTTTGGGTTTTGGTATAGTCGTCCACTTCCGGATTCACTATATTCAACATTTCGGAGTGTTGGCCAGCAGCCGCCCTTCAGCTAAGTTTCCCCCCTAGCTTAAACCTCTAGTTACACCACTGCACCTGATCAAAGCTTAAGGTTGTACTGCAGATAAGAGCTATGTGTAGGGCTAGCAAGTAGCAACAGTATCCTGCAATAAAGACATAGATGCTTCTTCTGAGCAATATGGTAGTTTTGTTGGCGTTTCTATTACGTACAGCTTGTTCGGTATTTTTAGATGCGATTTTTACATTTTAATTATCTTTTACAAAGTCTTTCAGAAAGCAGATTGCTATTGAGTACTTGCGCGAGCTTGTACAGCTCTCATGTTAAGCAAATGAGTGATCTTGATGAGCTTGAACAGCAAGCAAATGTCACTTTGCCAACTGGCAACCACAGAACTCTTCCCCCAAAAGACAAAGAATAGGGAAACAGCAAGAAAATGACAAAAGCGCGTTTGGGTCTGATGCCTTAGACTATTGGTTCTTAGTTTATCCAACTACTCGGAGTCGGACCCTTACAGTATTTCTTAGCTTGATGGTCAATAACTGCTCAGGAGAAAGTTTTTTTTCAAGATTCAAAAGAATTTAAAATGAATTAAATGGTCACAGTGTGCCAGGATAGGTTGTCCACACTAAGCACACGGCGCATCAAAAGTGGCAAACAACTTTTAATGAATTCCTAGAGGATTTTGTTATGAAAAAGGCCAGGACAAAACCTTTTCAATTGTTTATGTTGCTATGTTGAGCCTTACTTGATTCGATAATTGCAGCTTTTTATTTCTAAATACGTATTTCAATAATGACAGCTTAAAGGAAGTTTAAACCAGTCCCGTCGCCACGGGGGACATTGGTGGGCTCAGCCCCTCCAAACTGAAATATGAAACACTATAGATCAGTGGAGATTTTATCAAATTTTCAGAATGTAAATACCCCTGCGCAAATGTAAAGCGCCCCTATTGAAGATTTTTTGGACATGATTCTAGTTTAAACCTCACATCCTTTCGCGCCACAGTTTCGTTGCGTTCGATTCTTAGCAGTCTGAAAAGTAAAAAACACGCGAATCGTGAACTTTACAGTTGCAACCATTGGGGTGCGTTTTACTTGACATGTTTTGCTCCTGTGTGTGGGGCTATTACAGCCGTGGTAAGCGAGTGGCAATGTGGGTCCTCACGTTGTGCTTTAACGTCTTTTTGCCGCCACATATATGTGCAGCGTGTTTGTTTTATAAAAAACGTAGGCCATGTGTTTTGTCAAATATTTTAACCGTGGCGTTTTCGACTTATTTTCCTGTGGAAATTCATAATCCTGTTCCTGCCAGCCAAGTACGATTTCCACAGTTCCGTGTCAGTGAACGCTTTTGCGTCGAAGGGAGCAACACGTACAGTGATCGTGGGGCACTCTGGTAGTGATTTATAATTTTTTATTGACCGTACTTGCAGAGGGTCAATATCGTCATTTTCGGCTTTTCGCAATTTGAGTAACGCTTTTCCATTATTCCCTAGCAACAGTGGGAGAGGGGCCCTCACAATTGGATTAGCCTAGGGCCTCTCATCAGCTAAATGCGGCCTTGCCGCCAGGGCCTCCCACTTTATTCGATAGAAGCTCTTAGTCCTGCACGTTTGTGTAGCCCCTGTTGGTTTCACAAGACATAGGTTGCAGACCGCCAGGTGTAATCGGCCGACAGTTCTGCACCCATTTTGACCCGAATGTCCAACACTGACAGGAACAAGTCAGCTGAAACTATACAAAAATCAATGAGTGGCCGTTG
>Ga0210059_1013188_pt1 | contig 12391 bp, 6 predicted proteins | sample Ectturendosymbi2_FD_188042 | JGI IMG/M metagenome (GOLD analysis project Ga0210059, IMG submission 188042) | Ecteinascidia turbinata endosymbiont from Florida, USA - Sample 2 (SPAdes) (version 2) | ecosystem: Host-associated > Tunicates > Ascidians > Unclassified | place: Key West, Florida...
GCATTTTTTCTACTGGCATCAATGCACCAATCTTTTCATCAGCTTTGTCAACTGACCAAAACAGTGAAATCCAAGACAGTCAAAACCAACCTAATCAAACTCATAAAAAGGTAATGAAATTTCTGATGTAAATTTCTGTGTTGAATACCTCTGAAGTTTATGCTTTGTTAATTGATACATGATGAAATGTGTTGTGGTGATTTTATGAAATTAATGGGAACGATTCTTCATTTGTTTATGACAAAAATGTTGTTGAAGCGAAAAACGCGATCTGTACGTCAAATCAAGTACAAAATTGCTCTAGCCACTAGGTAGGAATATCACTCAGGAGTTCGCTATTAATGAAGTTCAATTTTCTAACTGAGCCTTTGCAAAGTACTTTGTTTTGTTTATATTTGAGATTGAGATTACATTACAGATATCTACCAGAACTGAAAATTCCATGTTCGATTTATTCTCGTGAATTGGCAATTTTGTTTCCTAGCTTGGTTTGTGATGTTAAATCACAAACCAAGAACGATGATAGCAGGTTTGAAAATGTAGGGAAATAATTTGGCAATATGTTTTGCATGTTGAACAGAAATCCTTGTAGAATCGTGATAATTTGTCATTTCGAATATTGAAAAACCTTAGTCTAAAACAAACCTATTTTCCTATGGTAGTAACTCCTAGAGTAGTTAAAAATCGTCCAAGACAATAAAGTCCTCAAAAATCGTCTTTCAAATCAAATTAGACGTGGCAAAGAAAAATGTTGAAGAATTGCTGTTATTGAGCTAACAATTCATGATAAATATTTTTTTTCAGGTGAAACACATCGAAAGATTTCAACACGAAAATTCAAATCAATTAGAGATCCAGAAAAAGAAGGAAAGAAATCTTGCCTGCACTCTTTTCATTATGGTTTTTTCTTTTACAATCGCCATTCTTCCACTTGTGGCGTGCATTACCACAGCCTCATCCACGTAAGTTACTCAGCTTATCATACTCCATAGAAAATGTCATTTACACCAAATGTGAAAAGTATCACAAATGCAATTTGGGCAAAATACGTGATTGGTATACGGTATTGAGCTTATGTAATTTTGAATTGTTATGGATCAATCCGATGACAAGGGAGAATAAATTAGCTCTCGACCAACTCAAAAGCACAACGACAAGTCAGGCATATTTCAACTTTTTTTGCCAGAGAAATATTTCAATTCCAACTGAAGCAATGCAACGAAACAAAAAAGATAAAAGCAGGGTTTTTGATTTAAGGCTTGGTTCTTTATGCGCTGTATCTTTATGCATGTGAAGAATTATTAGAGTTTGCGTTTAATGAAATCGTTTTCCAGCACCTTCCCATGCAAAGTTTCAGTAATAATGGGTCTTCGCTAACATTTTAATGAGAACCGGCGAAGTGGGGCAGTGGGCTGAGCAGCTGGCAGGTTTCTTTCCATTCCAGGCCGGGCCATGCCGATGACTTAAACAACAAACATTGTAATCTGTCCATAAAGCGGAATGTTCAAAATGACCCCATTTTTCAGCTTTATTAAGACCAGTGTTATGAGGAAGCACTATTTTCCAGCTGTTACTTGTCAAAATTTGTGTTTGATTTATTGTAGAGAACAATGCCGCGTTCTCTCTTTACTCTTGCTGTAGTGATGCTGTCCCTCAGTTTTTTGCTCGTAAGCTACTGAAATCAATATTTAGGACTGCCTGTAGTTGCTTGAAATTGATTTCATGTGTAATGATGTGCTGATTGATTCAACAAAGTCATCTTGAAGAGAATAAGTGCTGGAAGATACGATATACATCAAGGGTCCGAAAAAGTTGGTCCTGACCCAAATTTGTGTCGTCAGACCTTCCACTCTGGGTCGCGAGTAATTTAAATTTACATTTTAAATTTGCCGTTCCCATTAGACAGAATAAATGCAATAATTTACTGTTTTATGTGCTAAGTTTCATATAATTATGCGTAAGAAAATTGCTACTGTCAAGACTATTCATGAAATTGATAATTAATTGTGAAGCATTTTTCGCAAAATTACACTATATGCTCACGAAATGTTTGGGTCGCGAGGATTTACAACTACTATTTAAGGTCGCGCCAAAAAGTATTTGCGGACATCTGCCACACATAATTTAAAACAAGTTTTCTACCACACGAACACAAACTGTTTTGGTGCCATTGCCACAAATTTTCAAATTTTTTAGAAATCATTTTCTGCGGTATTGGTTTTTGCCGGGTTTCTTTTTGAACGAATAATAAATGGGTTTAATTAAGCAATTCATCTGAATCAGCAAGTAAATATTTTTTTAACAAAATATGTGGCTCCGAATCACAACGGAAGCATCACAGTAATGCACTGACTAAACGCACGTACATGAAACTCACATGAGCAAGCTCTAATATAGTGGAAAATGACATTGACACAAAATGATATTGCCACCTGAAACTCGTTGACGCAAAGCAGCAGATGTGTTGTTGCTGTCAACGGGATAGGGTGCTTTTAATGGGATTGTCTGCTAATCGTTTCAACTTAATGTTTAAAATCAAACAAGCATGTAAATTAGCTTCGCAGTTTGATTGCCGACTGCAGACTTTTATGGATTGAAAATTCACGTGATTGTAAAATATTTTACTCCAGTGGATGAGCGTGGAAATGGCTCTACTTGCGTGTTGAAAACGTAACGTATTGAAATGTTTCGAAGAAAACTTGGGTAAAAAGATTAACAAAACGTCCACTCTTTGCTTATTAAGCCCAAGCAGTAGCTCCAATGAAGAGATTTTTCATCAATTTGGTTCAGTTCGTTTGCGACAAGCATAGAGGTTGGAACATCCTTAGGAAGCCTAAAACACGCCAAGCAGCACCATCGTATTTCAAAGCAACGTGTACGATAAAAGTACAAAAGCTTCAAAGAAGGTAATAGGAAAATTTTTTTCTGAGAAGCGACAGCTCCAAATATCAAACGAGGCAAGCAGTGGAGAATTGTGAGAAAATGGGATCGGTAAAACGGGATTGTATATATATTGACAAATACACACCTGCGCAAATAACGATGCTATCCACTTATAGATTCAACCACATATAATAACAAAAGCAAAACAATTAAGCAAAAAATGCCTTACATTTTTTCAAATAGCATCCTAAATTTGTGATTAAACAACACATTACATCACCTAATTCCAAAGAACTTGTTCTTATACCGAAGATTTACAGTACGCTGAAAAACATTCGTGGAATATCAAAATCAAAATCAATGACTTCTTTCATTTACTGATGGCAAACTGATGCTGAGAGTGCATATTAATTTCTTTCCTGGGACTCAGTTAAATTACCATTTCACCGTACATGTAAACTCCAGGCTTGAATTTGTCTATTTCAGCAGCAAACGTGCAAATAGGCAACACAAGTTCCACGTCATATGTTTCTAATAATGTGAATGGGTGCACAGAGTGGCGAAACCACAATTAGCGTGCAATGACGTTTCTTGCAATTAGTTTTAGATTTTTTGAACAAGCTACTTCGTAACTTGGGTTTTGTAACAGTTTGGGACAATTTAGCCACTTTTCTAAATATTGTCAGAAAGTTCACTTTTTGTTAATCTTCTTTTTGACTGCTTTATAGATCTAATGGACTTGCGAAATCGTCACCTGGAACAGTTGTTGCTGGAAGGATTGCAGCAATCCTCCTGTTGTGCAACTCTTTTTGGAATTTCGTCATCTACAGCTTCAGGGACAAGAGGTTTCAGCAAGCGATCAAGGACATTGTTTGTGGTCGGAAGCATGGAATTGCTCATCATCACAACAGTTCATCCCAAACTGCCTAAAACAACAAACTCAAAACTTCAGAAAAATGAAGTGAATGCATCTCGAATTTCAGTCTCGTGACGTTGATTTTCATCAGTGATGAAAAATATTTGTGTAACTGAAAATCAAACCGTTTGATTTTACTGCCTGTTCTTCGAAGTATTTTCCTAAATGAAAACCTTTATTCTACATGCAGAGTCTTTGTCACACATGCATTATGCGTTATGTATAGGGGAACCAAACGTCAATAAAGTCAAAAATTTTCTGCTGTTTTTAAAGTTTATGAAACGTCCACAAACCAAATTTCACGTTCATACCATGAGGGAATCCCATGTTGTTAGGTCAAAAAAAAGTCAAAATTTATCATTCGGTCAAAGTTTATCGTTAGGTCAATATTTTCTTGCAGCACAGTTATATTCTCTTTATTGATATTTTATTGAAACTGCAACAACAGACGTTGATATGCTTTTGCAAGTTTAGTTGCAATTCTGTAATAATGATGGGCTTGTTGCGATTTCTGATGTGATAATGTTGTAATGCCCACTACTGGACGATTGGATATTATGTAGGATAGGCGAAAAATGTGGTCTTACAATACTTGTTTTGTAAACGCTCAATCCATTATGCGTATAGCGTTTCAGCTTTACGATGTTCTTAGGTTTGACTCTGCTGTAGTTATTAATGTACTTATCAATATATCATCACCGAAATTAAACAACCATTTTAAAAAAAAAACAAATCTTTTGCTGTAATGTAATATGAATGTGAATTTACGTTGAGCAATTCTATTCATTAGATTTAGTATTTAGTTAAAATTGTTCATCAAATTAATGTTGTTTGAAGAAATGCAAACTTGTTTGGATATAGTACGCAAATTCCTAGTTCAATCGGTGTTCGCCGTTCTCTACTTACGTAATAAATGCACTGTAAAAATATTGGAGACAATTCAAGTATTGTTACGTCACCAGAGGTCACAATCAAAGCATTGTTCAGTCATATTGTCCCATCAACGTTTGGCACAGTGGTTCCCAAATTTGTTCGAGCCGTTAATCAAATCATAGTAGCGATTATGTCTTATTACCCTCAATATTTTGCGTCACAGAAAGAATAATACAGAACAACGTTGTGGTTTTGGTTCCGTGTTATCCCTCGAAGAATTGCACATTACCCCCAAGAGGTAATTTGCCCCCAGTTTGGGAAACACTGGTCTAAGAGTTGAATAGCAGTGCCTTCAAAGTCATCCACTCATACAGCGATGAGCAATTATTTTGACTTGGGGGCGAATTTGAGAAAGCCACGTTCAGCGGAGGGGCTCACCTTCCAATATGATCGCAAAACAAATAAATAAAACAAAAACGATTATGGTTCACAGAAAAGGTTTCATATCAATTGTTCTTGTACAAATACACTTTATCCGGTGCAATCATTTCAATGAAACGAATTTAACCTCACACACTTTTTAGCAAATTTGTGGTTTGAACATTTTCCCTAAATGCATCCGCTGACCATTGAAAAGGCTGTGACCCTCCACATGTGACCTTCGGTCCGCTAATTGGCCATTCCTGCACTAGTATACACTGACTGCTAGCTTTTGATACCAGTGTGATTGTGACTGTGGTATGCATGCTGCAAACACATTTATCTTTTTAATTAACGATGCCGAAGTTGGGGATACATCCGATACTTTCTGCGTTTCGCGTTATTTTACTTTCAGCTTTGGTGTTGATTTTCGTGATTTTGTGGAATAACTCGTTTTCTAAACATTACATATTGCTTTTTTACTTGGATTTTAACTCTGACCAATACTCATAATTGAGCACAGCACTCAAAAATATTTTAAATGCAATTAAAAGGATCCACAGAGCGTTTGATCAAACACTCATGGTCGTTTCAGCATGTGAGCCCGATGAGCCCTTGCAAGAGAGCCCACCACCACGAGCATAGGGGCCTCATGCTAATCTTGTGCACTTTGAGTGACTTACCACAAATATATACTCTAGCAGTATACTTGTCCAAGAGGCCAAAGCACATTAGTTTGCCCATGGACCAATGATGTTGTCAAGACGCCCATGCGCAACACACCAGAATCGGGTGTTAACGTAGGGTATGTAGAAGGTACAGTTGATTCCAGAATTCGTGAGTTTTACAGTCCATTGGGAGCGGCAAGATGTAGGGCTTCATATGCGCCCCTGTGGGTTAAATCCGGTCCTGGACATTATCAGAAATGCGAATATGGTCGAGGTAGAGAACTGAAAGAACCAGACAGACAAATTAATTTCTTCCATCATGATACGGAAGCCGGTGTAATTATAATGTACACCTTGTACGTTCAATGCAAATTATATCAGTATTCAGTTTCACACTTAGTGAGCATCACAGGCGCAGCCATGGGAGCCCAGGGGACCATGACCCCCACAAATGTTAGCATATCAAGTCAGTTTGTGCTTTGAAAGGTGGCAACTCAAACAAAAACATTCGCTCAACTAAAATCCAAAATATTTGGCCGCCCTCAAATTTCTTGTCCCCCGTAAATCTTGGGCTGAATTCGCTACTCGTGGGTGTCCAGAGATGGCCGGATCCCCACATATACTGACTCATCCTACCTCCACGTCTTATCGGCCCTGGTCACGAGTGACAAAGTCACAAAAAGTAGATTGATAAACAGACTGGTAAAACAATAAGAGCAGTTCGTCAGTTTCATCGTTCGAAAGCTTTCAAGCATAGCAAAGCTTTCAGTTTTGAAATTATTTACTGTTGTAATCCACGTCTATAAATCTTAAATTTTAGATGACCAAAATAGTGTTACCCCAACACCAAGTATAAGCGGCAGAGATGCGATTTTTGTCACGATTTGCAGCGGAGCGCTTCTCGAAATGGCGCAAATCTGTGAAATCGAAATTTCCACGAATTTTGAGCCTCTATCCCTACGAATAGAGAAATGTTGGCTGCAGTATTTCGGCCACTTGACCAAAATGCCCCGAGAAAGGTTAGCGCGAAGCAATCCCGTTGGCTATACCCACGGGAATGTGGTCCAGATGCCGACAACAGACTATATGCGGTATGATTATACTGCGAACTTTGGTCCAGTCCTGATGTGAGGCTGTAGAACCATCGGAAGTTGCTAAAAACCGTGAGATATGTCAATCCACTAAATGGATGATCTCTCAGCGAATATCCCGAGAGGGAAAACTGGTGTAAAAGTGATTGAATGAAATGTTTAAACTTAAAGTCATTGTGTGCTGATTTCAATTTAAAATGCTTGCACTTACTGTTTTAACAAATGAAGAGAACGAGTTTCTCGTGAAACTTCGGATTGAAACAAAAAATTTATCATCCAGAAAACGTTAGAGAATCTAGATAGCACATCCATTTGACAAATATGGCAATGAACATTAATCTGTGCACTCCTTACGTAGGGTTTTTGATTTGGCATGGAACTTTTTTCATGGAAGTATTTGGAAACAGTTACAATAACAAACTTTTGCCGAAACCAACATTTACCGGAAAATTGCAAATTTATTTGCGTCTCCGTGTGTTCAACTTTTTTGGTCATTATTGCAAAGGAAAGGTTCTTATCGACATTTTTTGTTTAGAAAGTTTATTTTTTGTTTTGATCAAAAAATAGTGTTTGTTTTGATCACTATGGCTTTCTGAATGGAAACAACTGCTCAGCCAACGTGAAAAACGGGTTTTTCCAATAACGACGTCACAATGACATTGCAGGTGGGCGTGACCTATTTAAAAAGTTGTGTTGCTGTCCTACGCATCCTCTGATGTCTTCACTGACTCAATCTGTTCCTCGGGTTATGGTCGTTCATACCACGATAGTGGCTTTCGTTGGCCTGAAAGGTTTGTTGTATTAAAATCATTTTTCATCATTGGTTAGATTTTACGTTCAGAAATTTCTCATCCCTCTTAGATTTAACATTATCCTGCAGTAGCCTACTTTAACCCTTTTTTGCTTTGAAGTGTGTAGTAATTATTTAGCCATTGCATTCAGTCGATTTTTATACAAGTGTTTCAGTCAGACCTGTTATGTGATGTAGTGTTTGCTCTCAAGTGTTCCTACCCTTTTGTTCATAAACATGGACTTTATGATGGTTTTCAACATGTGATTATGATCAAGTTAATGCGACTCACGTACTCAATATCTTTTTCGCATATTGGAGCACACGATCAAGAGAATTCAAGCATTGCCGTTGGACTGAAAAATTAATTTCATACTGTTTGAGACGGATGTTTCAGACTTGTAGCGTTAATCTACATCTGCATTACTATTTAGTATATCGTTCTAAGTTCCATTAAGAAAGAGAAAGACACAGCAACACGAAATTTTAAGTTCAAGGAAGATATTACTGTTTTAGGGTTAAAATTGCTTCTTTGGCAAAACAAGTTCATTTTTCTTGAAAAGGCGTATTTTCAAAAAATATGGGTCCCCAATGCTTCATTTTGCGTTTATGACCATAACTTTTTCATAAAAGAGCCATGTTGCGGCTATTTTTTATTACAAAACTTTTGGCCATAATCAAGTGAAAATGTCTGTCAACTCTGCTCTACAGTAGATGTGCTAGTCATATAGTTCATCACCAGTACGATCGTATTTTTTCAGTTGTCGACGCTGGTGAATTATCGAATGTAATTTGTTATACCAGAAAAGACGTTTCAAACTTTCACAGGTGCAAGGCAATGCAGTTGGCTTTTTCACGGTATTTTTCTTAATTCGTATCAATTTTGACCAGTTCTGCTGCAAGCATTTATCGATTGTTGGGGTCAGACAACTGATTGTTCAATTTGAAGGAGGTTATGTCGCTGAAAGGAGTTGCTATAATTTTTTTCGGGATTTATATCGTAGCGCTTGTGATTGCTTTGCTGCCGCAAACCAGCAACAGAAATGTGTTTCTGTCATGAGCCGCATGATTGATGTTTTTATCAGTCCACACTTTTTAGTTTCTGGTGATGTTTGGGTCTGATGATAAAAATAACGGCCAAAGCAAGTGAAGTCAAAAGACATAAAGTATTGGACGTTACGGTAACCACACCAGCTAACCATTATCAGTTTGAAATAAATATGAGCTGCTGTGAACTTGCTTGAATTTTTTTAGCCAACAGGAATGGCGCTGTAGATATGAAAGAAAAACGATATCAAAACTGCCACTTCAATAACGTAATGGTGCGAAGCGTTATCAATCATGCAACAAAGCGAAGTGCGTGCCGATGGTACTGACGCGTGACGTCACGGATTATGCACAAGGATATGCTTCAGGTTGAAATGTATAGAGACATCGATGTGATGCTTGCATTGAGCTCTGGCTTGTGCTCTTGAATCAACAAAGATTCAAGAATCTTCAGTTCCGCCATTTGTTGTCATTACAAATGAACGCTGGTTGTGTAAATGAATCAACCCAATGACCTGCGTCCATAATGGTGTTTTTCTATTGTTTGCGTGGTTGATCTTTTGAACTGTTGCATTTTCGTGATTTGCAGACTTTTGAGAAGCGCGAAAGTCTTTTTTTCACGGAAATCGAACTCGACCTGTTTCACGATTTCTGCATCTCACCACTCAGCAATGGACAAGTGATACAAAAAACAAATATAATTTTGAGGTGTGTATGTGTAATATGGCATTTTTAATTATTTCTCGGTAAAGTGAAAATTGCTATAGTAACTTTGCACTGCGTGCATTTATTTCGGTGTAAATATTGTCAAAACATGCTATGCCACTGTTTAAAAACTTTGTTTTGCTTAAAAGCATTTTGTCATTATTGTTGAAATAAAATAAAATTTTTCATTTTATATAGGTAGAAACACGATTTGGTAGCATCAATGTAATTTCAATACTGTATCATATACTTAAACCAGGTACTGTAAATTTCAGCCTTGCAATGCCAATTAACTCCTTTTGTTCCCAGTTGAGCAACACTGGATTATGCGATAACGTTTACTAATCTGCATCAAAATTTTCTGCTTTTGAAAATCTCTATAAGAAAATTAAAAATCTAGTGAATAGAATGTGTACGTTTTCACACTCGCAGTAACTAATTTTTATCATGGCAAGCTGCTCGCAGGTGCAGGCAGAAAATATCCTTGAAAATAAAAACTTCAATTCGATATTCTCTTACGGGAACATTTGACAGATTCTCTGATACTGCATTTCATAGTTTGTGATTTTACTACCTGTGACACCAATATCTTTACAAGCGAAAGTAAATGCGATTTTAAGAATAGTTTTGATTTTTTGGTTCGAGGACCTATAGCGAGTTTATCAAACACTGATCATGACGGAGCAAGAATTGCAATGTTGGGCAAACTGCGGCTCGCCGACATGTTTTTGTGTTTTTTCTGGCTGCATAGCAATATTCAAATTGATAACGAGACGTCGCGTCATATTGGAAACTCATATTGGAAACTGCAGTTGGAAACTGTTAGAGTTCATGATTTGGAACTTGTTAGAGTTCAGGACGGGCTCTATATCGTTTGAACAGCATTAAACTTGGACAAGAATGTGGAGATTACTGATTTGGCTTCAATGAGTTTAGCATCATTCCCCTGCAATTGCAAATTAACTTCATTGAACTTCGTGAAGATATCTGTGGACTGTGACAGACAAGATACTGTATCTATGACACCCTTTGACAGCCACCTTCTGTGTGCAGCAACAGGCGTACAAAATCTCTTCGTCATTATCCGAGTGCACCACTTTGCCTAAACTTAGCAGAACACTTTAAAACCCTTTCGTGTCCTTTGACAAATCATATCCATTAATACTCTGCCACATTTTTAGTAAATTTGGAGTTCGGAGTAGTGCAGGATTGAATTTAATCTGCAGATTTTAAAAGTATTTGAACTTAACCGTGACACTTGCAGTCGTCCACTGGCTCTACCACCTCTCTCTCTCCCTGGATTACCTTGGCGGTGCTCAAGCTGAAGTGCGATCTGAAACACACTTCTGTTTTCCGGAATATTTTCTATTCCCTTAAGGTAACTTATTCTTGTTGAAACCTAACACAATCTGTAAAGAAAATAAATTGCCTTTCTACTTTCGACTTGAACTCGTACAACGTTATTATTATATTTGTGATCATTAAACCACTCCATCCAAAATTAGCTCACGCTTTAGGTTACAGGTTGAGACTCAGTGCAAGCGTGCATTCTCAAACCTGACCGGTGATAGTCACTGTAACGAAACGGGCATTATTAAGTAGCAGTTTACCCGTGCCAAGAAGTACAGTTGACGAAAATTCCAATCATAATCATTTCATTGTCGAGGAGGACAGTTTTACTGTGCAGCTTACCTTTAGTGATGGAAACTGCAGTTCATCAATTTATCCCCTAGCATTTCACCTTTGTTTTGTTTCCAAAACGTTTAGTGTTTGCTTACAAATTACATGCATACATGTTTGTTGATCATATTGTTTTTTACAACATTTGGTCACTCAAAGTTGGTAAGACAACATAAATGTAATTATTAACTGGGTTTCCTATCGCCCCCCAACCGCCCATTTCTGCTTCACCGCCCCCTAGAGTTTCTCACCGCCGCCAGGGGGGCCGTACCGCCCACTTTGGGAACCACTGATCTCGGGTATGGCAGACATGGCACGTGCCGTGGGCGCAACTTTGAGTGGGGAGCAAAAATTGCTTGGCAAAAAATCAAATTTTGTTTACAGTTTCCTGAACCTCTATTTTGCGCTCCATACAACCATAAACAACAATGATGCATCAACACGCGTACCCATGTATTACGTCGGGAGTGTTGCGTCAGCACCACCAAGCATTATGACAAAACTGCGGTATTGAGACAAAACACGACGCTCAAATATTTTGACGGAAAAAGACCGCTCGCATGCAATATCCGCAAGAACTCGTCATCAGTGTTGGAAATTTAGCGGAATTTTCCGCTAGAACTAGAGGATTTTAATCCTGTGTAGCTCCAAATTAATTGGTCTACCAGCCTAATTCCGCTAAATTCTAGCGGATAACTGGCCTAGTGGCCAAACCAATTGGTCTTATCCGAGCGGAGTCTAGCGGAATTTTGCAATTTTTCTAGCTTGGAAGGTCTATTTAGACTTGGCAAACCTGATCGTCCTTCTCACGCTATAAGAATGTTCAAGTCACTCCGTACTGCTGTATTTCAGGCTAGAAGATGTTAGTCAGCATCTGGTTGAGACGAGTTTAAGTCCGCAGCTATGAGAATCTGGCTATGGTGCAAATAACTGCTGTTGAGGTCATGTAAAGATTTACAATTACTTACACTGCTGCAGACTGCGGCCCACTCCGACTTTACGAAACTTTTTCGATGGCCACCAGTGTCTGATAAATAGGCTGAACACAATGCCCCAGACCAGAGACTATGGTAGAGAACATTAGTTGGTCCTCGAAAATTCAGCAGCTAGTATTGTTACCGTACCAGTTGAGCAAAAAGTGTTGACTCATTAAAGAAGTGATTTGTTACTCGTGTTTAGAGCTAGTTTCTTCTGTCCAAATTTGGCTGTCTGTTCGATGACCAAGGCCTTTGTACGGTCCTGATTGTGAAACACTAAAGTCTATGTGTGACAATTTAAGAGCGGTGTACAGTTCAGATGTAGATGGCTAGCAATTATA
>Ga0210059_1013189_pt1 | contig 12390 bp, 9 predicted proteins | sample Ectturendosymbi2_FD_188042 | JGI IMG/M metagenome (GOLD analysis project Ga0210059, IMG submission 188042) | Ecteinascidia turbinata endosymbiont from Florida, USA - Sample 2 (SPAdes) (version 2) | ecosystem: Host-associated > Tunicates > Ascidians > Unclassified | place: Key West, Florida...
TGATATATCCGCTCATTGTGAGATACCGAGATAACGTTTTCATCGTATGGCCACATCATCCAAACACTGCTGACCACAAGCCGAGGGGCTGCGCAGGCTAATCCTTTAAGTCTTCTGCAGCGGAGTCTGTTAATGCGGAAACCTTCGGACATTTGCTGCAATCACGGATTAAACGCTGCGAAATCGCTTTAAGTTGGCCATCCAGCAAACAGCAAGCTCGCTTAAACGAATTCTTCAACTGGCAAGAATGCAAATAAAGCGATCACCACCACATGAGAATAATTTTAATCATTCAGCACGTTTTGTCTTGGTCTTGTAGGAATTTCGACGTACGTTTTGTTTTTCTTACGTGCGGCAATTGAAACGTTTTAAATATCTATCATTTTCGGTTTCCACGGAAACGCGAAATACTTCGAAAAGGCCATAAAAGCAAATATTTCTTGTCAGAGATTCGGCTATTTACAGCCTGATGGCTACGAACCATTTCAATTAATAGGCTTTGCGGAAACAAGCGAAGCTGTTGACGTTACTGACTGATGTCGTAACTACTTTGATGATCGGCTGAACTCCCACATGCACGCATCCGTGTTTGACCTACCGGGACAGAATCGGGATGTACTTTGTTGCTCATCAACGCTGACGTTAATATCCGCGAAAAGCTGAGTGGCAACTGTTTACGAAGCGAGCAGAAAAAGCAGCCGTCGCCTCAAGTGCACAGGATGTGATGGTTCGAGCACATCACTGATCAAAAAAATCAAACTTCCTTCGAGCGGAATCGGAAAGTCAATGTTACAGGCCTTCTATCCACTCAACATGACGGGTCAGGATGACTGGCGTTGGGCGTCAAGTAAATTACGCCAACTCACTCGGGCTGGTTGCGTGGCAGGTTATCCTGCCAGGTGTAGTGATTGCGCTGGAGTGTAATTGGTTTCCCCAGGCGTGTGTAGGCGTCCGCGATCGGCAAAATCATGTCATTTCCCATCTCGCCGCATGTCGTGAGAAAACGAAATCGCGATCAATTTCCGCGCAGAACGTCGCCTTTTAGCCTACCTGTGCCTCAAACTGTTTCGCGGTAGCCTTTTTCATGTCAAATAATAGAACGTTTGTGGTTTTTCAGTTTTCCAGCACTTTTGTGCTCATGGGCGGAACTGGCTTTTGCTTAAAGTGAAACGTTTCCCATCCGCGAAAACACATGTAGGTTGGTACCGGCATGCCGTCGACGATATAGCAGTTCAGACAAACAACCACTAACTATGGGACTTTCAGACAATGCCCCTCATGCGCTTGTTTGTGGGCTACGGTGGGTTTATCCTTTGCTGATGTTTAGGGTTTAGAAACATTAAAGTCAGTAAACTTTTCTGCCACCCTCAGCTGCAAACTAAGTGCCGCACTGCACCTAGCACAATTTATTGCAAACAGCGCAAGCTGCTGTCGCTAGACTGCTATCGAAATGAACTATTGTTTACCACTGATCAGTGATCAATCAGCTTCGAATCACTGGTCGCAAATTCATGATTGGCAAACTAAGATGGCAGCCAGCAGCGGACAATAGTTGGGAGAGGCGGTACAAAACAGGTTTTCTTTTGCGAAATTGACGTCTTCTTCCACAGAACTTCAGGACACTCGTAGTGTGCTTCGCGCGCAGATCTGTTTGCACAACACGACGCAGTGCCCGTTTTCTTGTAAATGAATAGCAACTTCATTATGGTGAAGGTCAGTCGGCGGCGTGTGTTTTATTTGATGACGTGACGAATGCATCAGAAGTGATTTGTTACTTTTGAAAGTGTTCACGCCGGACGCCCGTGCTTCTACTTTCTGAAATACGATATCCTGGGAAATTAGGCGATTGAAGAAAGCGCCTACAGAACCAGAGCACTGTCGTTGGTTCGCAAGTGAATTGACCGAATACATTTAGCACTTTGGAAAGTTACGAAAGGGCTTTCCGTTCTGTCTATCGATAAATAACCTAATAGTCTTTATTAACCCCTGAAAGGACTCACGAAAAGTTCGTAACGAGTGCCAAAGTCTGCGCAATGACTTCGCGATTAAAATCTAAAGAACACATGAGCTCAAGTCTGCTTGCTTGCACACGCCATTGCTGTACGAAATTTACACTTGCAGTGAATGGAATTTCCTGCATTAAGCTCAGAATTTTTTAGGAGAATGCTGAAAACAGTCGTACAGTTATGTCAGTAACTCCAAACCTTTTCGACTCATGGGGTCATTGCCAGGCAAATGAAAGCTTGCGGTGCTTTTGTCAAGTAATTTGCAAGTTGGTGATGCACGTTGCACAAAATGCTACCTGTCTGTTTATTTTGCTTGCTTGTATTTCGTGGCAACCCGTTTGGATTGTATTGAGTTAATTTAACATTCGTTATATGCAGGTTGTTTTAAGCTACCACCTATCTGCAACTTACTTGAAAAAAATGCCGTAACCTTAAACTGCCAGACAATTGAGAAAATGCAGAAAACGTCTTTTTTCCATTATTCCAAGTAGCAGGTATTTTAGTTACGCGCCCACATCTAAAGAAAGCTTCTCCAAGGGTCCTCATTCGCTTAAACGTATCATACATTGTGGAAAAAAATTTGACGTCGCTAAAAGTTTTCAAGCTTTATGACATGAAAGATATTTTCGTCGACCGACGTCTTTCTGCAATACTTCACCCATTCTGCGTAATGCGCGGTGGTTTCAAAGAGCCTACAAGTACTCGAGTGCGTAACAATCCTGGTAGCTGTGATACGCTTGCAGTCTTGGGACGCGTAGCGGAAATGAACCGTGACATCAGCGTCACGAAGGAAGATTCTCTGCCAAGGTAAGTTCGAGCTGCAGCGTCCAAATATAGGCTTTCCAAAACTGACAAGACCAATGGTTGTTATTATTCCGCAAAACTCAGTCACAGTTGCAAAACAGATGTCACGTGACTAGCGGTGCTTTTCTCTTCTGTTTATTGCGGTGACGATAAAAAGGTGCAATCGTTCAAGCGAAGGAAAACCAGGGCAGCTAAATGACGTATTGCTAGCAACTGTCCGCGCTAATATAGTAGAGCGACTTGCGCTAGTGTAGAACGGATCATTGAAAAAGCGCAAATATAAAAAACGTTCGCGCATAAGAACGCAAGTGTGCGTTTTCTAAATTACACTTCCAACTTCCAACCATTGGGAAATTTATGCGAAACAACATCCTTTGGGCCAATGTAACTTTTCCGTAGTACGTGTATCGCAGAGGTAAAGTACAATGATGAGAGTGGAGTAGCAAATAATGCAAAATAGATATTGACAAAAAAATAGCAACAACGCTTACTATTATAGCAAGCCAATATATTAATATATAAGAAAAAATGAAGCACACAGTGTTTGAGTTTGCAAAAGACTTCTCAATATTGAGACAGTCAAGAGGTTCAGGCTAAATGCCGTCTCTTCTTCCATGGCGTTTTACAAATGCAATTCTAAGTGAACTGCATCGTCCATTCGCACCATAGCAACTTGTTCCGGGTGCAAATGAGACAACTGTTGCAAATGGACGAGATTTCCTCTGCACAGGAAAATGGCTCAGAATTCCTCTACGGCCTCACATCCAACCGGCCGTGTACGCGCTCCTTCGCGAATTCCGAGCTGGTCATTATCACCAGTCACGCTCGACTGCTTTCTAAACGTGCGCGCCGTCGCTTTCAGGCAAAGCAAAAGTACTTCTTCCACCAGGCAACCGATTTTCGTTGCATTTCGACTGCCTTCCATTGCGCCTGCTCCTGCTTGGCCCAGCTCTTCTTTCTCCAGGACCGCTTTCTCTTGCGCTGTAAGTGATCTCGGTACTCGACTGCCTCCAGGATGACGTTGTCGAACACGTTTTTGAGATGCTTTTGCGTTAGCGCGGAACATTCCACGTACTTGGCGGCGCCCAGCTCGCGAGCGAAAGCTTCACCCTCTTCTTGCGTGATCGGTCTCTCGCTGCGAAAAAGAGAAAAATATAATTAGATGACAATGAACATTTGTGTTGCTTTGAATGTTAACGAACACTCGCGGCATTTGGAGAAAAACATCAAAAGCGCAGCAGACCGGAAACAAGAGAAGCATGTGCTGCGAAAGATTACTGAAAACAAGCCGTTCGCCAAGTTATACTGAATGCAAACTCGTCAACATTAGACTGGACGTTGCGAAGTTTTCATTTGCGTTGCGACATTTAAGCCGCCGATGCTCAAGACTGTAGTTTAGTTTCGGAGCTCACCTATATCGGGCGAGGTCGACGAGAACATCGACACTCGAACGCAGGTCGATCTTTGTTCCGACGAGGACAATCGGGACCTTGGGAAGATGCTTCCGCATTTCCGGGAGCCACTTTTCTTTGACGTTGCTGAGTGACGTGGGGTGAATTACGCTGAAGCAGATCACTATGACGTCGGTTCCAGGATAGCACAGAGGCCTCATGTTATCGAAATCATCCTGAAACGTAAGTGAGGGTCAGTTTAAGGCAAGGTTACTGCGTCATAGACACTTATCATAAGCATTGTTCAAAGTTTTTAACCACAGTTGTTCAGCATTGTATTCCACGAGGAAACAACAGATGTGTAAACATATTTAGCTTAGTTGTTTTGAACCGGTAAAGTTGGGTTGCACAACAGCCTTCGCTTTAAAACAGCCACCAGCAATGCGATCCGTAAATCAGGACAGCGTTTCTCTTGTTACTGGGTTGTTTATCGAAGGTATACTACATTTTCAGTCGAAACAACGCTTTTCCTTGCTGTCTGCTCGCGCATACCTGCACTACGATCAAAACAGCCAAGAGCTCGATCTAAGCGCGCTCGACATTTGCCTCACATGACGGATTGGTTTGGTGTGTTGTTTCCATTAAAGGGTACGTCTTGGATCAATCGGCAATTATTGGCACTCGGCTCGTTTTCTTTCTTCCCTCTGCGTTCAAATCTACTCGGGTGGGCACCTTGTTTGGTAATGGCCCTGCCTCCGTGTTTGAGTGACAGCGTGCACTTTTGAAGTCGACTGTGACGCACGCGCAGCAGTCTCGGGTCAGCCGTGGCCCCGAGAAGCGTTCGAGCTAATAATATCGCGACGTTAGGCTTGAACGAGCCACTGGAGTACTTTTGCTGAGCCAGCTGCGTCCATCGAAAGTAACTCAGAATCGGTCATGAGGCACCTAATAAATTTGAACGCAAACAAGAGTCGAGTGCTCTGTCAACCAAGCGCCTTTGCAGAAAATGCGTATCTGTCGGCTGTCCCCTTTGTAACCACCTCTACGCTTCAATGCAATCGGCCACATCCGATAAGGGGTTGTTAGAATCAGCCGAGCACGTCCATTTCCCATATCGCCAAGATCAACACACGCAGCAGCACCACAACAGAAGGCCGCAAAACGCCGCTTCGAAGCGGATGTGTAAACTAAGCACAGTAATAACAAGGTACAGGCGACAACAACGACTAGCTTCACTTCACCTAGCAGCGCAAAGGCCGTCGGCGAGCGGACAGCGCAAATGAAGGCCCGGAGCCCGAACGACAATAAAAGTTTCGATGCGATAAGGCACCAATTGTCTCGGTGAAACACACAAAGAAGCTGTCAGTGTGAAGATAAACTAACAGCGAGTTCGGCCTTTCCTCCGCGGCAGATATTCATGGGATGGGGGAGTCTATTTTCAGGTTAAGTAAACAGCCGACCACTTCTATCGCCGCCGTAGACAATTGTCAAGGGAGCCTACTTTTAACATGAATTGCCAGAGTTGAACAAACAGTTCTGTCCGCACTGATTGATGTCATACAGACATTTTCGGCGTCAATTTATGGAGCTTTCAGACAATAGACGAAAGGAGCACTTTTTGATTGCCAATGGCTTCTGCCATGTGAAGAAGAAATGAAAAGAGACGACGACATTAACGTTTTGGCGTCAAATCGCAACGCCTGACTACGCGCAACTTATTATATCAAAGCGGCGACGGTAATTCGTCACAATCGCCAAACCGGGCTGTCAAGAAGCATTAATCGGTGAAGACCAACTCGAAGGTTCAATCAGAGTGTTCGAGGAAGTGTTCCACCAGTGGGCAAATTTACCCAGCAAACAAACCGTTTTCGCAACCTTTCGTCTTCAAACCATTTTTTCAACTGAACCCGAAAAGTGTCACATGAATGTCAATACAACGGGCTGCTGCTCGCCAGGCATCAAAGCCTTCGGGTTCAAAGCTAGGTTGGCGAAATCTTACGACGCTGAAGCGAGTGGCACTGACAGAAGGAAGTCGTGCTTTATTCAGACAACACGCCGCAGTGTAAGGTGGTCACGCACGAGTGCCATTTCAACACTGTAATTTGTGTCGAACGGAAAACCGCTAACCTGCTGTAAGCGGACGAGCGCGCCTTGGTTCAAGGTAACGAATCAAGTGTCCGCGAAATAGACGCGGACACTGCCTTCATCGAATTATTACTTTCATTAGCTCCTGTCAGATCGTCTCTTACGAAGTGCTTCAAACTAACAATTTACGGAGTGGTGAGAAAGGAGCGCAGAGTTGCTTGCAGCTTGCGGAGCAAATGCAGAACAGTTGATGTACAACCGGAAACTCAAATAAATTGTCAACAAGGAAATCCGCGAAAACCGCTCGGCTCAACCCATCGATGATTCTCTGTGCGCTTTGTGTGATTGCAAAGCAGTTTGTTTTTAAACAGGTTACGATTCTCAAAGTGTTGCCTTACTGTGAGATTATCAATACGTGTCCCGATTACCTATCCGCTGGTTTTAATTACTGTTTTTTTCAAATGCTCATAAAGACAGAGAATATTTGCGAATCTGGCTTGTGTGCAACCGGTTCTGTGGCTTATAGAACACGACAGCATGTCAGTGCTGTCCATGTGCTTTATAGCAGGCAACGACCAGGTTCACGCGTTCTACTTGAAAACAAAACAAGCACAGCTTGCCTAGCAAGCGCGTTTCTTACCTGCCCTGCAGTGTCGCAAATCTGCAACCGCACTGGCGAGTTGTCGACGTTGACTCGCACTGGAAAAAAAGCAATACACATGTTTGAGCATGAGCTTTTGCAAAACTGAAGCGACGTGTTTGAAAGAATTAAGAAGTTTCACGTCAACAAAATGTTACAACGCAAGTACAGTCAACTGACAGAAACACTGCAATATTCTCACGAACGTGTTTTTACAAACACAAATCTAATCAGTGCTAATCGCTGCCCAAATGGCATGTTTCAAATTTAAATGCTGCATTGAAGTAGTTTATCATTTCCGAAATTAAAACCATATAGCTTTATTTTTTCAGGCCACATTACGGGAATCACCAAATAATGACATTTTCTTCGAATTAATCTTAGAAGAACTCTGAAGTGAAAGGAAATAAACTTTGGTTAGACCGCAAATTAAAATGCATCCCGAATCACTCACCGGAATAGTTGTCGAAAGCTGTGGGAACATATTCCGTAGGATAACCGTTTGTTGAATAACTGACGACAAGGCTCGTCTTTCCGACTGCGCCGTCCCCAACAAGAACGCATTTGAGTCTTTGCTCGCAGCAGCACGGGTCCGTTTCGCGGGCGGCGATGTGGTCAGGACTGGGCGTCGGAAAATCGTTGGCGAATCGCGGCGCGTCTGGTGCCATTTCTCGATTTCGGTCAAAGCGGCGAAGATCAAAGCAGTAAACGTTGCAACCTCCTATTCAGTTACGCAAACTAACACCTGGTCGGAAAAACAAAACCTTGTTGTTGACAAAAATTCGATGCAGCAGTTTTTTTCGTGCATTGCCGGTTTCAAAAGTAGATTCGATGTGTTCCATCTTTCTCGCGCCACATCGGTGCGAAGGTGAATGTCAACTTGATAGACAGAAAAGTTGAACTAAAGTTAAATCTGTTCGAACTAATTAACTAACCCGAAGTTAGATCCAAATCGAAATGTTTTTTTTTGACTTTTCAGTGCGCTTATTCTCAACCGACTCATGCGAATTGATTTGTAGCAGAGCAAAGATAAGAATGGACGAAGCGCGATCTAAAACAAGACTCGTGCACTTCAACTGAAATCAACCCCCATCTTTTCACGAAGAACCCATTCCTGGTGAACCGATGTCCTGAATCTCTGAAGCTGCAATGGCAGCATCTGCAAAGAGCAAACGCCTTCATAAAGTTGACGCTGTGCAGTTATAAACTACCACCACATTGCTGCCTGCTCCTACAACGGCTGCCTGGCATACGAATGGTTGCACGGAGTGCGCGTCGGCGATTTTGTCAGAGTGCGACGTTGGAAGCCGCTCGTCAGAGCCGAAGGAAAAAAGGCGTTCGCCGGTCAGTCGTCACTACTTCGTCCAGCTTCGTATCAGATGGAAGCAGCACCTGCTGTCACGTTTCGTGCGACCTGCGCTGGTAATTTTATGCTTCTGTGATGTAATGATGCCTGATCAAAGCAATATGAAACGCGACGCTTTTTGATTGATCACAAAAATGTTTTTGACGACGTGTGCGGGTAAACATAGGTATCTAAAAAGGTAATTGACGAGCATGCAACCCGAAATTTTCAAATACCACAATTAGGTTAACGCAACCTTTGAAAAGAGAACAGTTTTCATCGGTTAAGACACACATCAATGACAAGGGGTCCATGGTATTTTGCTATTTTGTAGTAGTAGCAACTACATTGAGCATGGACACGGCAATAATGGCCTACGATCGAAAACAGGCTTGTGTCTCGCTTCGTAACTTTCTGCGCTTCTTGTCAATTTTTCCGATAATTTCTGGCCATTTTCCTAAAAAAATGAAAAGTGACGTTGACCGTTATTGCATCAAGAAAAGGTTGCGAAATGAAAAGTTGAGGCGACGCTCCGCACTTGTGTCGTGTGCAAATAAATACACACGAACGCCTGCCTATGGCCCAAAAAAAACAAGACGGTTCTTCCGAAAATCTCCCAGATATGGGACGTCTTCGGTTAAAAGGCAGATTAAAGTCATGTTTATTCTCGGCCAGCATAAACAGCTTAAGTGGAGGAGCACGTAGTGTTCGGCTGACTGACGTGGGAAGTCGATCGCTTGCTTTCCGCTCCGGGCCGCAAAACAAGTTCGGGAACGATCTGACATGAAAAGAGCTTTAAGGCATCATAGACGGATGCAGCGCTCAAAGTGAAGTATTTTTGCAGTTTGGTATAAAGAGATTTGCAGAGCTGTCCTGCGGTAAAATCTGCAGTCGCTGCCATGCGATTTCCTTTAAAATCCGTTTGCCTGCTTTACGGTTTGGAACCCTAGCTCTTTGATAATAGTAAACCAATTGCTCCAGTAACTATCATTTTTGTTTTCACCAATGTGTACACACGCTATGAGGTTTTTCTAAGATCTGAAAACAGTTTTTGATTCGGATCTTTTTTTTCGAATTTAATACTGAAACTAGTTTTCTCTTAGGAACAACGCATCTATAGTATGGCTATTCATGACGTTCCAACCAAGATTGCTTGGGAATTGCTTTGAAACGAGAGGCGCACAAGTAAATCTAATGAATGCCTGCTCTTTAGCGCCTCCTATTAGCAAAGTTTCATGATAACTCTTCACATGATATCAAGGATCTGCTCGTACTTTGTCGCGTTGGTGAATTAAACAGCAGAAACAACGCTGTGACTATAGCAGCAGTCCACAGTTCAACAACGCTTGTTTTTGCAAGCAAAGTCAAAGTATGAAGCTAATTATGTGAATGCTGAAATGCAGAGGAGGTGTACATGAATCGTGGCGGCAAGAACACAGCAAGCAAGTTTAGATGCATGCAATTTGATGCCAACCAAGAAAATAAGCCGCAATACGTTAGTATGTTGCAATTTTTCTACATAACACTGTCAAGTTTCAACCACAGACAGTCTTTTTCATCCTTTTTTAAACAAAAACCTTGCTGAAAGCACAATTTAGTACTGCTGTTGTTATTTGTTGCAGTAAAAGTTGTGTCATCTTCAGTCGCTCAATGCTAGGAACCGCTTTCCACGTTTATTCTGATATACTGTATTCCAACACCAAACGATCCTTTTTGGGCTTGTACCAAGACAATTGTTCTATAGCTACAAAGGCCTCACACTGGTAGACTATACCTGCCGTTGGATGATGAAGGAACTCCAACGTGCGATAGCCTTTCCCTTGCTAACTAAGACCTTGGTCAAACGTTTGCTTCGGTCATGCTTTATGCTCCTTCCATATATGGGCAATATTAACTTATTTTAAAAAACATAACGTATCAAACTTACGCCAAACGCCATAAATTACAAGATCTAATGTGAAGCAAAGTTTCATTCAGAACTATCTGGCCGGCTAAAAATAAATGATCCTGGTTGGCCAGAAACCCACTTTAACCCACAGGAGTTATGCAAAAGGCTCACTTTCATCCAAGGCATGAAATTGTTTCCTATCCTGAGGACCAAAGGCGACGTTAACTTATTACTACGGTAAATTTATAAATTAAGGATGCTTTTGACCAGGATTTCCAAGTCCCATCGATCGCCAGTATTGCGTAAAATTTGATGCAAGTGTTTTGTTTTAATGACATGTTGCATAGCGTCTGAAGCACTGCAGTTCAAGGTGAGTTTACTAAGTTTGGTAACAAGGTTCGGCAGGATGATTACCAAATCGACGAAAATACCTACTCCAAACCACGTGACCACATCATCAAGATATTTTAATTGCACTGGTTTTAGTCTCGGTTACTTCCTCTCAGGTTAATTACATTTTGCTGGATGGGGTACAGGTTTTTCTGAAATACGAAAAGTACCAGACAGTTTGATAATGTGTCGTCAAAATAAATTGTTATAGGAAGTACAACGCCAGTGGGATCGTCAGTGTTTGAACAATTCTTGAAAGAAATTGCCATTGCCAGAACGAAATCTGAAACAGACTTCAAATTCTGTTAGACTCATTAAATTTCAGATTACCACAAAATTTTATACACGCATTGGCAGCTCTCAGTAGAGTTCATATATGAACATAAGGAAAGGTGTGTCACTGTAAATGAATACGAATACATTATCGTGAAAAAGAAAAATTAAGCTCAACAAACAGGAAACGCAAAGCAAGTCTTTCTTCTGATGATGACGACTTTTATTTCGTTTATTTACCTACGCTTCGCCCACTTATTCGGAAGTGTTTGAGAAAGTCACCAAAGCTCGTTTGTCGACATCGTCCATAACTCGATTTATTTTCAAAAGCTGGTGAAACGGGAGAACCCATAGCATTTACATAAATGTTCTTGCAGCGTTTTTTTCCATAAAAGCGATAGTTGTTAAATTTAAGAAAATCTCAATTTTTTTGATCAGTTCGAGGGTTGATTGATGCGTCCGTCCGTTTATTCAGGTCACGCGGGGTTGGATTGTAGACGTTGCATGGTTATGTGCAATGCCAATTGAGTGCCGACTTTAGTGAATAAAAATACGATATAAAGTGAAATCATTACGTCATCATTTTATTTTTTTTTGCTTAATATACGACACAAACGGTGAAGAATTATTTTCAGGGGCGTAAAGATGGGGGCAAGGGGGGCACAATTCCTCGGGCGCCGAATCGTTATCGGGGCGCCAAATGACTGCGACGGCGCCGAAAAGTCCCAACAATGTCACAAGTACTTTCTTCAGTACAGAACATTTGGTTCTGAAAGATCTCAGATTCGAACATGGGGACGCCAAACTTACATATTGTCCCAGGCGCCATCTAACCTCGTTACGCCCCTGGTTCTTTAGGTTATATTTTGATTTTCCAAACAGTGGTTTCAGTAGCGAGGGCTTATCAGTAGGTTGGCGAATCTATGAACAAAACTACTGGTCGTAACGTATGTTCTTTTTGTGTAATTTAGGTATAATCCGTATAGTCGAGGGATTGTTTTCAATCTAAAATTTGTTGCTTTTATGATCTTTTCTTTCTTTGTCTACACCTGGCGTGTCTTTACATTTGTCAACCTTTGTGATTATTATACTTGTATTTTGCTTTATCTTATGCAACGCTGTAGTTAAAAATCTTCTCTAGGAAACTACCTTCCGGAAAACTACACACAAATTTTTTTGTTGTTGCGTGAATCGGAAGCTAGCATGTGCGGCAAGTCCCTCCCTGGTGGGTTTTGGAGAAAGTTTTCTTACGATCGCTATTATTACGAAAAATAGAAGAGAAGCTGTTTGTTACGGCAACAAACAAAAAAAATTTCTTCCGGCTGCTTCCTCTGCCTGCTCGAGCCTGCAGTGTGTTTCTGTGGGGTTTGTGCGCATGCGCAGTTGTGCAACTTCGTGTCGATTTCTGCTGTATCGATAGAAGGTTTGCTGCGGGGAAACTATATTAAGTTTTACGTTAGCTAAACATTGATAAGTCGGCGAGCGGATGATTTTTATGCAAGGGCAAAATGCTTGCAAGAACCTTCGTTTCAGATCATTGCATTGAATGCAGCGACATCGCCTGGTCT
>Ga0210059_1013190_pt1 | contig 12389 bp, 8 predicted proteins | sample Ectturendosymbi2_FD_188042 | JGI IMG/M metagenome (GOLD analysis project Ga0210059, IMG submission 188042) | Ecteinascidia turbinata endosymbiont from Florida, USA - Sample 2 (SPAdes) (version 2) | ecosystem: Host-associated > Tunicates > Ascidians > Unclassified | place: Key West, Florida...
AAATAAATTTATGTTGGTACTGGCTTCGATGACCCAGCAACTGGTTTCAAATATGGAGACGAACGAAGCGTAACTTGGGCCTCTGGTTTCCCGGAAATGACCACTGCAGCAATAATAATACCTGAGTAGCACAAAACATTAAATTCCATTGTAAAATGTTTAAATTAAATTAACCATTAAATTAACGTTTTCTGCAATATCAACCTGACACGACGAGTCGAATGCTGACCATAAAGCATGGCTGCTGTACACAGAATGTGAAATTGATTGTCACGTGGTCGAGTTCTGCAGCACATGTTTGTGATTCGAAAAATGCATTTGTTGTTTTACGATGCGACAGAATTCTGTGATATTATCTGAAAAGTTCAGTCAAGAAGATTTCAATGCAAACGTTGCTGACCTTGCTCATATAGTTGACTCTGTGAACAGTCTGAACCAATCTACACAGGGTTCTAGTTTCAAAGTCATTGATCACATTACAAGTAGCTTGCAGAAAAGTTTGCGGATTACTGTGACGGAACACTGGCACCTCCTGATAAAAATAATTGCATATAATCCACAAATTGAATTCATTTTCAGTGACGAATTTATCTCAACCGCCCTGCATGTTTCAGAAGTGTTTACAAGCATGACGAGTGAAGCAACAAATAGTATCTTTTTCACATCTTTCAAAGAAAAGCATTGAAAAGATTCGGCAAACACCAACTCCTGCACTTCAGCAAATGTAGTGCATCCTACTCTTTCAAGCTTGTCATTCAAATGCCATTCGCGACAACGTGACTTGATGAAACTGGATTTAGTGCAATGTGGATGTTGGAAACAAAGCGGTTGGAAGTTGAAGCTGATTGCGCGGTTACGGTCCAGTGAGGTCACGCTCCGATTTAAAAAAATCACTGACGACAAACAAGCTCGAGTTTCTCATCAGTGCCACTTTGAAGTGCTGAGGTTTCCGGCGAATTAACGTTGAGTAAAATTCGCTGGTTTCTGTTGTACTTGCAATTTAATATTTTGTCAGAAAAGGCTTCACCTGATGTCTTTTAGTATTTATGCATGCGTTCAAAAAGAATTTTATGAAAATGTGGATTCTTTTTTAAATTTAGGTCACTCTGAAAAAAAGTTGGAGACAACCTGTCTATTTACCTCACTTGTACAAAAAGGCCAACCTTTCGCACTAGCGACCGCCTATGCCTCATGCTGGTCTGCATTGTGACGTCACAACCAACGTCAGGGCAACAATCCACCGTTGGTTAAGGTTCTTACACATTAAGATGACTACGTCATCCATTGACCAACGTCGCCAGGGCCTCCAGGGGGTAAGAAGACCGATATCGGCACCTTACCTCATGCGGCCCTCGTCAAAACGTGTATAGCTTGTTTCTATAGTAATCAGAATATAGACAAAACACCGTGCTAATATTTACAAATATAGCTACCAGCGTTGCAGCTCGAGAAAGCGACCATCAATTTTGGAGTTGATTAGAGAAAAACGTAGCATGCGTACTTTCATCCTCCTGGGACCGGGTACGATGTGCTTCTTGCACCCCCACCACTTAGGCCGGTGTTTCCCAACCTTTTTTGGCTAGCGCCCCCTTTTCTGACAAATAAATTTCTATCGCCCCCCTGCCATGCCTAGCACACATATCAACACAATTTTTTCGTGTTGTATATCTGATATGTTTGAAAATGATTAAAACAAGAATGAGCGCAAAGATGCATTTCACTACAAAACTTAATTTAGTAAATTAACTCATTTAACAGTTGGAAACTGTTGGAGTTCTTGATTTGGAAACTGTTAGAGTTGATGACGGGCTCGATTTCGTTTGAACAGCATTAAACTTGGATAAGGTGGAGATTGCTGATTTGGCTTTAATGAGGTTAACACCATTTCCTGCAATTGCAAATTAACTCCATTGAACTTTGTGAAGATATCTGTGGATTGTGACACCCAAGATACTGTATCTATGACATCCTTTGGCAGCCACCTTCTGTGTGCAGCAACAGGCGTACAAACTCTCTTCATCATTATCCGAGTGCACCACATTGCCTAAACTTAGCAGAACACTTCTAAACCCTTTGGTGTCCTTTGATCAATCCATTAATACTCTGCAACATTTTTAGTAAATTTTAAATTCGGAACAGTGCAGGATTGAATTTAATCTGCAATTTTTAAAAGTATTTGAACTTAGCCGTGACACTTGCAGTCGTCCACTGGCACTACCATCTCCCTCTCGCTGGATTTCCTTGGCGCTGCTCATGCTAAACTGCGTTCTGAAACACACTTCTGTTTTCCGGAATCTTTTCGATTCCCTTTAGGTAACTTATTCTTGTTAGCACCTAACACTATCTGCAAAACATATGAATTGCATTTCTACTTTCGAATGGAACTCGTACAAGGTTATTATTATATTTGTGATCATCAAACCACTCTATCCAAAATTAGCTCACGCTTTTGGTTACAGGCTGATTCGAAGTGCAAGCGTGCATTCTCAAACCTGACAGGTGATAGTCGCTGCAACGAAACGGGCATTATTAAGTAGCAGTTTACCCATGCCAAGAAGTACAGCTGACGAAAATTCCAATCATTATCATTTCATTATGGAGGAGCACAGTTTTACTGTGCAGCTTACCTTTGGTGATGGAAACCGCAGTTCATCAATTTATCTCCTAGCATTTCACCTCTGTTTTGTTTCCAAAAAGCTAAGTTTTTGTTTACAAATTACATGCATACACGTTTGTTGATCATACTGTTTTTTATGACATTTGGTCACTTGAAGTTAGTAAGACAATAGAAATGTAATTATTAACTGGGTCTCCTATCGCCCCCCAACCGCCCATTTCAGCTTCACCGCCCCCCTAAAGTTTCTCACCACCCCCAGGGGGGAAGTACCGCCCACTTTGGGGACCACTGTCTTAGGCCCAGAACGTCCGAAGGTTTGAATGTCGCAACTGCAGCAGCTTTCAAACCAAAACAAGACGATCGGGTATTTTCTTAAGGATGTCAACAAAAGTTTCGCTCTTAAATGCGATTCAACGTTTACTGATGTTCCTTCTTTTCATCTGATGATCCTTGACATATGCAGGTCTGCGCTTTGCAAACACCAATCACCGTTTCAACAAAAAACCTTTGATGCTTGAAGCAAAAATTAACCTCAATCTCTGAGTGCTTCGCGAAAGGTGACTCCCCGAAGCATAGCCGTAGCCAGGGGGGAGCCAAAGGGGCCATGCCCCCCCAAACATTTTTAGAAAATATAGTCATTTTGTGCTTTGAGAGGCGTTTTTATAAACAAAATAGTGTTATTCGCCTAAAATCAAACATTTTTGCCCCCCAAAATTTTGGGCTGGCTACGCCACTGCCCCGAAGTGACGTAACAAACTTTGCGCTGCCTACCCCACCTCCCATCCAATCTCAGCCTCTCACCAATCACATCCACGCAGTTTAAAAAATGCTCAGCTTGTGTAACAGTGGGGTCAGAGCGACACAGACATCGTGCATTAAAACTGTACCGTGTATTTGCGCCTTGAAACAATGGCGGCCAATGCTGGCGAAATACCAAACACAGGGTTCCCACACATTTTTTGAAAACCATTTTCAATACCTTTTGAATACAAAATTAAAAAAGTTCAATACCATTACTTGTCTTCATTTTTCAAAATTCTTAATCATGAAGCTCAATTTTACACTGCATAAATAATAAAGTTCTATTGCCTTCAGTAAAATTCTGCTCAGATACTTGAGATTTCTTTTCCATTTAGAATTTCCATACTTTTTCGATACTTAATGTACATTTTGGCTAAATTCAATACTTTTTCAAGGTCGTGAAAACCAATTTTGAAATTCAATACCTCTTCGATACTTTCAATACCGCGTGGGAACCCTGCGAACAATATTCGACCAATCCCCTTCGGCCCTGGTGACCACGTGACCTACGAGTCACGTAGAATCGGAGAAGTTTGTGAAAAGGCACCTTCTAGAATCTAGACATTTTATGCAAAAGAAAAATGACACGGTCTGACGTATTACCTCACAAACGTCACTGCGTTGTCGTCGTCTTCGTCTTCGTCATCAGCATCGCCGTCAACATTGACATCGGATTCTCGGTCTTGTGACGTCCCTGGTGCTGCAACGTCACAATGACGCCCTCAATAAAGACCAAACAAGCAAGTTTAGTGCAAGTAAAACCTTCAACCACCTTCCAACTGTCATCCAACAACTGGACAACGCAAGGGCGTAACAACGGGGGGGAAAGGGGGGAACAATTCCCCGGGTGCCGAAAAAAGTCTCAACAATCTCACAAGTAGGCGCTTTCTTCAATACGGTACATTGTTTCCGATAGACCTTGGGTTCGAACATGGGGGCGCCAAACTAGCTTCTTGCCCCGGGCGCCATCTAACTTCGTTACGCCACTGGGACAACGGTAATCCACATGTTTTGGGGTCATTAGTGCTTTGCATCATTTCTCTCCACAGAGTTGAAGCACCTCAGCTAGCAAATATGCCCAGTAGGCGCAATATTTGCTCTGTTAACATTCGGTGTCTGATGTTGAGAGGCTTTCTTTGCATAGATTTGAATAACTACATTGTGTCGGACAATCAAGGGATCCGACCCCGACTGCCAGTTCGCACACATACCTGGGCTTTTGCGAAAAACGTTTGGCGGTGCTGTTTTACAGCGATCAGGACTGCAAATGTTCATTCACTACCTTCTTATAACATCTCCTCAGAGTGATATGTTGTTAAATATGTCTGGAAGTGAAGCGCACAGCTTTCCAAAGTAACGCACCTGCATTTTTCGCACAAGCAGGTTGCTTCTTAGAACATAGTCGGTTTATTCAAACATGCGTTCGACAATATAATCGATGTGCTGTTCGCCAACGTCTTACCAGACCCCCTCACTATACGTTGCCGCTTCAAGCATTGAAACCAGGTGATACATACAGAAGCCGGAGTTAACTGAACTGGTGTAACCAGTAATTTTGACACTTAAATTGCAATTAAGCCCTCAAAGGAACAAAGCTAGGAAGACTGACAACGAGGCGTTGTACAGTTACGCGAATATAGCTGCAGCACAGCAGAAAGCTTGTTGGGTGTGGGGGGGAAATTTTGCGCGGCAAACCTTTGTATCCGATACTCCATGCTTCGCCTAAGCTTCACAATCTACAAAATCAGGTACTCGAAAGGTCGCTGTGAAACATATCGCAAAAGCGTTTCCATGATTATTCATTTCAATCAGCTTTGACATTGAACAAACTGACTGAGATTAAAATCGTCACTCAGTGGCAGAAGACAATGTTGCAAATGTTCGGAAATGGAAGCTGATACAACTAAAGCCAATCACCGTGGAGTTATCACAAAGTAACAACTGGAGTTTATCCGATCGGCCGTGATACATTATCAGCCAATTTTCAGATAAAAACTCACACGACTGTCACATGACAATGGTGTTTGTTCGATGATAACTATATTTGGCGTTTACGAGCAAATACAAGTTTAAACGTGAAGCAGGCTTGGCCAGGACTGTTACACACGATCGCTTAAACATGTTTTTTTTCTGAAACCGGGCCAATTATTTGGTCCAGGAAGATGATTACAAGGGGGAGACTTCGCCCCGACCAGGCCTCAGGGCCACCGAAACAAAGGGAAGCAGACATGGACCTCATTGTGCAGCCCCACGACGTCACGCAGCATAAAAAACAGAATTTGAAAGATGCAAAAGCACTGGCACAGGTTCGCGCCTTACTTTAGAAGGCTCGCATTTCAAAAATCAACAAATGTCAGCATCAGCACAACGTACATCCACTCACGTCCCATACACCAACGGCTTGGTAGTCTAACTAACGATACGTGTCAGTCACAGCCACAACTTCACTAACTTTCCTCCTCCTGGCGCTCTGGTTCCGGTGATGACGTAATCTCAATAACTTCGTCCACGACGTTCGTGGGGGGGATTGGAGGGGGTGGAGGAAGCCTGGGGTCTCCAAGCAAACGACGCCTCCTCATCAAGCCATGGCGAAGGCGCCTTGACCTGCCAGGTACCGTACCAAAGTAACTATTTTACAAATATTGGAAAACTTTTCTCAACAAAAAGCCACTTTATATTCAAAAGGGTATTTTTTCGCCTGCAAGGTGCGCGCCGGCAGCCCTTAGACACTCGTTGTTAGAGACTGGCTTTGACGTTTCAAGGATTGAGTAGTTTCGCGCAAAAATATCAAGCTATATGCACACGGCATGCGTCCTGTGCGTTTTTTGAGCGCATGCGTCTGATTTCGTGTAGTCACGTCGTTTCTGATGCGTCTGGTATGGTCTGCGTTCGAGTAGAACCTGTTTCTGTATTGGCGCATCAGAGTCACTTTTACTCGAACGCAGACCACATCAGACGCATGCCACGTGCATAAAGCTTCAGACATGCTTTGGCATCTGACACATCCGTAAAACAGTAAAGTTGGTGGCAACAATCATACAAACAACGATGGAGATCCAACGAGACGTTAAAAATATTATTGAGTGCACCATTCTCTTTGTCACATGCACAGCTGTAAGTAGCTTCAGACAGGTGTTGCAAGCAAGCGTGGTGCGTCATGACACACCCCTAACAAAGGGGGGTCACGACCCCACATTCCAAAAAATTAGAACAAGGCTTCGGTCTTCAGCGAAACGTCACAAAGAACCAAAAAGGTTGTCGAATTCTGGCAATTATCCAATTTTTAAAAATTGCGTTTGAAATTTATCAAAGTTGTTTGGTTCTTCCGCAGTTCTCTAACAAAACGATGCACTTGTAGTTGACCCCCCCTCGCTGTTGTGGGCAACTCCCATGTTGGGCGGTTCGAGGAGCCGATGGCTGGTTTTAAGAGCACACTATGAAGCAAAAAAGCAACCTACCAGGAAGAGGTGAACGCGTCTCGCGCTGATGCCTGACTGAGGGGAGCTTCGACCGCCATGCTGCAAAAGGTCAAAACCACATTCAACAGTGGATCGCGATAGTACTTAGCAAGTACCAGCAGAGCAACATACAGCGGGAATGGGCTGTGTACGGAGCTTGACAATGATTGTTTCCTTCGTGGAATAGAAAGCACAGCTGGCCAATAAAAGACTTGGACGCAGACAAACCCTCCAACCCAAGCGCGGCCAGACTGAGAAACAGTGGGAGGAAGCATTGTCCACAAAAACAGGTGCTTTGCACGTTGGCGTAACTGGTGGGCAAGTGGGGGTCGCAAGGTTTGGTGCCATATTAAAATCGGGTTTGGAATAACTTCCAGTTAGCATCAAAGCAATGAAACTCACCGCAACAGATGTTTGATTGCTTCAATTACGCTGAGTTTTTTTTTCTATTCTAATGCACAAAACCACAGGTACATACAAATGAACAACCGTTCCAGAGATGTGCTTACCAGACACCTCCAAATAACACAGTGAGTTCTAATCGCTTTAAAGTAGATGTATTGCAGACGCCACATCAATGAATCTTGTTTTTAGTTGCATCTGGGGCATGAAAAAGGCATCAACCCTAAGGGCACCGGATATGTTTATTCGACTCATGTTCACTTCAGACCTCTACCCACTGCTCATACGTGCTTTTATATGCGCGGCTGGTTGGCAGAATATTGCTGTTGCATCAGGGTGACCAGAACTAATCAGACGAGCTTATTCACTGTTAGAAACCAAGTCAATAACTTCGCTCTGCAGCCATCGTGCGGCACAAACATTCATCATGAGTATCAGCTGGTGCGATTGTGAGGGAACAATGAGTATCAGCTGGTGCGATTGTGAGGGAACAATTTCACGGCGACATCCATTGTCTCCGGCTAATGCCACTGCAGTGTTTGCAGCCCTGATAGTTTCTATGATCAATAAATCTACCGCATTATTATTTCTTTCAGGCAACTGGGCTGGGGTGAGGTTTGGAAGGGCGGCCGCACGCCCTAGCGTTGCAAATTTTGTCAAAATCCGGCGAACAAAGGCAATGCTTGTGAATTTTCGGGATAGTTGCGAAAGGAGACGTGGAAATGCGGATATTAGGATGGTATTGGTGGCACATCGGAAACGGCGAGGGGTTAGAGTTTTTGCTTAATATTCCAGTCAGGAAATATGGAGGAACCTTTATTTTCAGAAAAATTCAAAATTTTCATGAAATTTCGCCGCACGATGGACCCACATAAAATTTCACGAAAAAAACGAGTCACATTTGGCCCCCAAATCGGGACCAATGTACATTTTTCAGGCCAAACAGTTTCCATCCTCCTGAATAAAACTTCCTGCAACTTGAAGGCCATGCATGACCTGAAGTCCAGTGCCAGTTAATCTTTCACAAAGAAAATTTAATCAGTGATGCAACAAACAACATTTTAACCAGAGGCGACATTCAAACGGGAAGCGCTGACATGTTTCTTCGGTCCTGAACCTACGACGCATTTTCAAGAAGACGTTTTGATAGAAGACTAAATTGAGATATCCCAGGTTTAAAGTGAGATCGCCCATGTGAGCAAACTTTGCTGTTTTCTTTTTGTCACGCGTAACATTTGAGCTAGGAAATGATCTAGGAAATGAAGCACCATGAGATAGGAAATTAGGCAACTTGAGACAGGAAATGAGGCAAGTAGGCTAGTACAGCTATTTGTGTCTTACAAACAGGGTTTATCATAGCGGTCGAAATCAAATGTTAAAATAAAAAACACAGATATAACACAGTGCTCATTCAGTGCAGGAGTCGTCAGCAACTTGACACCGGTTGCACAAAATCACTGCATAAAATATTCCTCTGTTATGCGAAGCAATACCCAGGTTTTGATAACAACCAGAAACATGGCTGGTGTAACGTAGAAAAACTGTCAAAGGAAATACACAATCGTTTTTCAAGATCGAAGAAGCGACCTCACCTTCTTTGTCCATACGAATCGTACGAATAGTAGTTGTGGAGCGAAGATAGGGTGTCCCTGCCGCCGCCGGCTGCAACGAACAACTGGTTTACCGTGTGCTTTTTATCTAACACTTCCCAAAACCCATCTACTGTATCTGCCGAACAAAAAAAAAAAACGAAAGCAACAAAAACAAGGTTCGGGGCAATCCTGGGGAACACACTGAACACGCAAATGTTACTGAAAACAAAGCGAATTTAATGACTGCAAACAAGGAGCTATTCGCAGCAAAACGTTAGTACTGTATGGCAAAAGAAGCACCTGGACTAACCTTGGAAGTCGGAGTCGTGCGATGACTCGGGCATAGAATACGTCGTGTTCCTGCAGAGACAAACAAGGCCGGTGACAAATACTAATATCGAGAGCTGAAGGTAGATACAGGATGTGAGTCATATTGCTTGGGTTCGAAAAGCTTTTTCAAAAGATGCTTTCCTGAGGCAGAGAAAAAATCTTACATTTTCTACACAGTAATTTGTATGAACGATTGGGCGGATCTAGACCTGCCAGCAAGTAAGCCTCAATTACTTGCATGTTTACGTCCTTGCAAATTTGCCTTTCCAGCTGAAGGTATTTCAAGACAGAGAGTTGCAGTTTGGACAATTGGCGTTCACAAACGACGACGGGCTAATTGGTTTGGCATCTGGGGAGCGTTTTGAGCTTTTCTATCAGTTCAAAATTATTCCAAACTGAACACCGACAAAACCGTTGCCTTACGTATTGAGTTCAGAATCCACTACTTGCATACATCACGGTAATCAAACAAGCAAACAGCCGGCATGGAATTAAATGCGTCACATCTTATACCTGTCGTAGGTTGATATGTCATGCGGCGACCTGGCGAAGGCGATAAACTCGGCGACGAAATGGCCCGTCTTGTCCCGGAGGTAGGGGTGCAGGGCGTCGTAGAACTCTTTTGATGTGATGCCGATGGAGCCAATTGCTGATAATATCAGGTCACGTACGCGTCGGACCAGTAACCTTTCAAGGAACAAGCCCGCAATGATTAGTGGTTCATGCGTGTTTTCCAGTTCAAGCTTGTTTGTTAAGTATACTGCTTTGTGCATGAACGGATGGGTTGGATCTATCAAAAATATGTTCAACGCGCAACTCGAAATTTCGTATAATTTCACCAATCTACACGATCTTTTGTTCCGCTACCACTTATTTTTGCCAAGCGCACGGATTTACAACGCTCTTTGAAAACCTTAGGTAACAACTGTTGAACACATCTTCTCAAAGAAACATCTGAAAACACAAAAGCTCAAACGTGGTGCTGAAGATGCAGCAAACCTGCCTCTTCCCTGGCGCGACGCAAGGCGATTAAGACCTCAATGCTTTCATAGAAAAAGGAAAAATCGAAAACAAGAGGCTTGTGCTGAACGTGAATTTGCCGAAGTGGTCGTATGTTTGCGGCTTTACGAAAGCGAAGTAGTTTTAAAGCGTTAAAGCGAATACGAAGTGATTCTTTGAAAGAATATGTGCCAAACAACACTGAAAATTGAACCTACATTGGTGTTTACAATATTTTTTTGAGACTCGACCCTCGAGAACCTTCCATCGATTCGAGCCCCTTGACACAGCAGTGTAGAAGAAAAGCCATCGGTTCACATATGTTGCCGGATAATCCATAAATAGAAGTATTGCTTTACCGTATCGATGAAACTAATTTGCTACACCTTGGAGCTGGTCTCGGCTCCACCTGACACCTACTGCACTACACGTTGGCATCAAAAATGTGCAAATGCCAAGTTGAAACCACCACCTGCAACACAAACGATTCTCCTCCGCAGCTACACAGCTCGCATAACCGGCCCATACATAAGTGTCTGTATGGCCGATGAGCCGTGTGCACATCTCAAGATCGGAAGCGAAACGAACTTACATATTGTTAGCGCCAAACAAGATAATCAGCTCCCTTCTGATCCAAGGCGCGAGGCGGTGAATCTGCGCCGGATTGTTGCGGAAAAATGTAGGCGAAATATCACGGACTTTATTCTTATTGTTCACGTGCGTCACCTGCAGGGCAACAGAAGAAAGCATTGTTGCGTCACAAACGAAATAAAAGAAATCAAAACGTTTTGAGCAGAGTGACAGCAGCGGACAACAACAACCTGTGTTTCAACGCCAGCCACATCTCGCGGAAGCAGAAGCTTGGCAACGTGAAAGGCATGATTTGAACAAGAACAAGCGAAATGAAGTCATCATCACATTTTGTGCTGGCTAATGTACGTCGTCTCAGACCAAAACTGTCCAAGATTCATGCCCTACGAGCGATTTAGAACTGTTACGCTTTACTACTTCTTTCCTTTTGCTCAGGTGTACACCAGAACATTTTGGGGGGGGGCGATATTTTAAATCCTGTCATTCATTATCTGTTAATAAAAAAGTGCGGAGCTTCAGCACAAGCACTTAATAGCAGTTGAACATGTTTTCCAGCAAGCGCAAGTGTCGCTGAAGTCGGTAGAAAAGCTCGAGGCTGCCACGAAAGTAACATGAAAAGCACGCGCTGAGTGTGAAGGTCAATGTTAAGAACCTGTCAGGCGATTTGCCTGACTCGTAAACATGGCACTTAAAGTCTTGTGATTTATCCACAACGCATACACGCGTTAAAAAAACACGTTCCTCACGAAGACGCAATGGTGATTCAAAAACCCGGCCCCTGACGCGTCTCTGCACTTGGAGAAAAACGTAACTTTTCAACCGATTTCTCGTAACACTACGCATCGCCAGTCCTACAACCTTTTCAAATAGAATCTGTTTGACCGATTTCCTATTAAAGATTTGTTGACTGATTCAAACTCTTCATCCGTGTGGAGACCAGTTACTTGAGTACAGATATGTGAAAGTTCAGCACATTCAACTTTGAATCACTGCAAAAAGATGAAAGCAGAGCCCAGTCGGCTGATTCCTCGAAAACTTCCAGCAAGCTTAGAGTTTTTGATGGTACTTTGTTGGTGTATGATTCAATTATTTAATTTTCACTCTACTCAAAATAATAGGTAACTAAATCCTGTGTTCAACAAGAAACGAAACAAGTACAATAAACTGACAAAAAATCTCGTAAAAATAGGTTAGCGCCCAGAAAAACATCATCCACACTGATCTTTACAAGCCATGCATTGGCCACGTAGTCTGCACTGCCCTAATGCGACACTTCTCGGTGTATTTTCCGTCAACAACACCACAATCTCATGTCATGCTCTCTAAATCGAGGCAAAATGCTAGACTCTAAATCCTTGTGACTACAGCTGAACACTGCAGATGCGCAGCCTTCCCTGGTAATGAATGCGCTCGCTTGCACAGACCTCCAATTCCTGTTGCGTTGGTCACCCTTCAGTAAGTAGTACCAAGCGGGCTGCTTACAATAGTCACGATTTAGAAAAGGAAGCCGACACGGAAGCAGCGTATATTGGGCCCGGCAGTAAAATATGACTGATGCTCACGAAGGGTCTGCAGCAGTGTTCCCTTTAAGGTGCGCAA
>Ga0210059_1013191_pt1 | contig 12388 bp, 7 predicted proteins | sample Ectturendosymbi2_FD_188042 | JGI IMG/M metagenome (GOLD analysis project Ga0210059, IMG submission 188042) | Ecteinascidia turbinata endosymbiont from Florida, USA - Sample 2 (SPAdes) (version 2) | ecosystem: Host-associated > Tunicates > Ascidians > Unclassified | place: Key West, Florida...
TGTGTAGTAAATATGTGGACACTGTGTACACACCAAGCATAAAAAAGTAAGAAGCGCTGGGATAGGTCTTGCTCGTCTCAAGGCTGGACACGTACTAACACCGGTTGTGTAATGCCCTACTGTATGGCTTTCCATCTTCTGTACTTTTGCGAATGACGATACAGCTGTGGAGAGGATAAACTGCTATGTTCCTCCCAGTGTTGGTCATGTGCTAACACCGTTTCTGTAATGTGCGCTGATGTACAGCTAACCACTTTTTGTGTTCTTGTGTCTGTGATATGGACCATGAATCCGCAATAAAAAAAAAAAAATCATCATAAGCGTCTCTTTTGGTATTCTGGTAGTCCTACATCTTCGGACTAAATGACGATTAATAGACATAACACTTCGTAATTTTTTAACTTCTTGAAACTTCTCATAGCGATTCTTGAACCAGGATGAGAGCATCTGCGAAAGGCAATAAACGTCCACATTTTCGTTTCCCCTTTTAGTGGGTAGGAGGGGCAATGATCCTGTGCTCCAGCCATGTTTGCAACGCAGCGTGCCGTGTTTGCAACGCAGCGTGCCATGTTTGCAACGTAGCGTGCCATGTTTGCAACGTAGCGTGCACAGGTGTAGGAGCAGGCGAATTTTTGGGGTGCGAAGATTTTTTGCTCGAATTTTCCCAAACTTGCCCGAAAAGTTTTTTGTGCGACTTTTGCTTATAAATTGTCTCCTAAAAAGATCATAAAGACAGTTTTTGGTGTGACCTCCAAAAAAAGGGCTTCATGTGTTTTTTTGCAAATGTTGGGCGCCGTTTTTTGAATTCAAACAACGTTGGGTGCCATTTTTTGCCAGAATTTTCATGGATTTTGCCCAGATTTTCAGGATTTTTTCCTGGATTTTCGACAAACAAAAATTTTGGGGGTGCGCTTGCACCCCCGTTACCCCTGCCACTGGTAGCGTGTCTTCTCAGAAATTGGAGACACCATCCAGGTGGCCACGAAAGACAGCTCGCAATAGAAGCTTTCTTGAGATTTTTTTACTCAACAACAAGGAAGACCATCAAAGTTGCTCTAGTCCAGAGTGATGACTTTAGAACCAGGCCAAAACGGTGAAAGCCCAAGTGAAGCGTGTGCGACCCGGTTGTGTTCGCAAACCTTCAGTGTGGGCTTGAACCCAAAAACCTCGATGGCACTAACTTAGGCAGTAGTTGGTGCCTTCAGTGCGCCAGACAATTCGGCCAAAGAGGGTGCTCACTTCCATATGCATGGAAGTCACTTATATGTGTCGTTTGCTTGGTCTTTCCCTTCTCCTTGCTTTGGTCGACTTTGCTTAGACGTAGTGGTCGCGCTAGCGTGACTGCTACACAAGCTTTGAGCTATTGGGTTAGCGTTGTGTTAGTTACCTATATTTTAAAATCATGAGCTTGCTTTTTCCATAAATTTCTTGACGTAGTATTTTAGGGCTTTGAACTGAAAGATCTTGTCCAGGTCCGTAGCCAGCTTGGGACACTAGGCAGGGCGAAGATTTTTCTGAGAGGGGCTCAAATTTTTGAACTATGTCCAATAATTCTGCACTATGTCCAACACATTTTTCCAGGTTGGGTGAAAAATGTGTCAGGGGGCTTCTCCCTCCCTGCGCCTCTCCTGGTTACGGGTCTGATCTTGTCTATAGAGCACAGAACTATTTTTCTATGTCCAAGCTCGACATAGTTACGGAAGCCAATACATCTTTTTTAGAGTGATTTGAGAAAAGCCTAAGTGAGAAGAAAGATTAGGCCTACTAACAGGGAGGATATGTTAAAAGTTGCCCATGCTTTGAACAAGCAAAGACTGCCCACTTTCCGAAGAGACGGAAAAGGTCTTCCAAAATTTTCCAACGGTCTCTAAAAATACATTAGAAACTAGATTTTCCACCACCACAAATATTCACTAAAACGTTGCTTTACGATCATCTCGGTGTTCAGATATAAAAGTTGCGGTCTCTCAAAATATCTTTGCGATCAGCAAGGTCAAACCTTATAACAACCTGTCACTACTATACACAAGTAGGCTAATAAAGAACGTTGAAGCACGCACTGAAATTTTCTGGGTGATTGCATTGATCAAATATTTTGCCATTGTATTTTCATGTATTATAATTCCTCTGACAGTTGGTTACTTTTTGCATGATGGCTCGTTGCATTGTATCTATTTATTAGCTGAGGCATATGATACAATAACATTAATCAGTCAATCAATCCAACCAGAGAGAATCAACAGATGTGAACAGCGTCAGTAGGTAATCCTGATGGAGTATATGCACTACATGCGGTGCCCACGAATATTATTTGTCTTCGCAAAAAATAGCACCATGATTTATTATCCTAAGCTAAAATCTATTTATTATCCTAAGCTAAAAGCAGTGACTGAATGCTCTTAACAACAAGTTCGGTGTATTTAGGAGCGTAGGTAGGTTACTCGTCAAAACTTCCTTTCCTGAGAGACGTTCTTGATTAATTTATATATTTATTTATTGTTACATATCATGAAGCTGGATGCGCTTGGAGATGAATACTTTCTTAAGTTCTTTTTTGATGCTTTTACTCACTGCAAACTCTGTGCAAACTGTTTGAGATGATTTTGTCACATCAATGTCTCACGCAAAATTGTCTGGTCTAACCATGAAATCAGTGATTACTATAAACGTAATCACATGATGATTACGTTATAGTAATCACTGTTGAAAGCGCCCTGTGCACGCTTGAATGGCGTTGCCATGACGTTAATTCGCTTTGTTTTTAGCCCAAAAACAACTTGCCACCAGCCCGCCGAGGATATTACTTGTTGGTTTGAAAGAAGAAATATTTTGAAATCTATTCCGTTATTTCCCTTATAATATTTAGTACGAAATTTTACGGGTTTTTGTTTGTACACTAGACGTTTATGCTATGACGTCTCGTCGGTAAGCACAGCGCAATTGGGAACGGACACACGGAAAGCAAAATGTGTTTATGCGAGTAATACTGGGCGGACCTTTCATTGTGCTTGGTGGAATTAGAGCTTTCGGTGAAATCCTATACCCTGAATAAAGCAGTTAAAGGTTCCAGAACTTCGTTACAGAAGTCTCGGTGTTATTGTTCTGATTTACTGCCAAACTTTTAAGAAAGAGACTTCTTTGCAATTGTTTTTTAAATGTAAAATGGAGTATGCTAGTTTAGTTCAGACTAAACTGCGAGTTATCAGCTAATTGGTCTGCTTACTGGTAGCCTAACAATTGTACATTTTCTTTTGTCTGATTTTCACAATGGTTTCGTGACAGTTGAGTGAGATTCTTATCACTATCAGCAAATGCAGTTTCACTTTACAATTAATTAAATGTATGGTTGAAAGGAAACAAAACAGATGTAGCCTAGCCACAGCACATTTCAAATAAGTGTCATTTCCCGCATCCTGCATGGTTTTGCTCAAATTATTTCATGCCTCCTAACTCGTAAGTAAATTTTTGCTATCTTACTTGGAAAGTGTTTAGTTTTCTGCATGATTACATGTTTTCGTAGATCATTAAGAGCAAGGGTTGAAATATGTTTTTATGCTTTGCTAACTGGCTGTTCTAAAATGATTTTCAGTTGTTATCAGTTTCCAATCAACCAACTCAAAATTTGTATTTAAAGTTTTTATTTTTGCTGTCATTTTTTTTGTGAACTCCAAATTCTGCAGTGATTAAATTGTCCATGCTGGCCATGTGAAATTTGCTAAATTTTCTCAGGTTTTTTATTTTTAACCAACGTTTTTGTAATTTTGTAAAATATAATGCAGCATTGCCGAAGATTAAAATAAAAAAATTTTTACAATATTACAATCAACAAGGTGCATATACAAAAAAAGAGAAACGAAAATGCATGAACCGAAGCCACAACACAAGACAAATAACAAACAAACACAGAAAACAATCAGAGGCAAGGGTACACAAATGCCAAATTGTTTGGATAGTGAAAATGCAGACAAAACACACATAACAAAGATAATAGTGGGTAAGCATTAGGGGAAGAGTTGAGGTGTGTACATTTAAACAGGTGAGGCATGCACATATGTGAGAGAAGTAAGAGACAATAGAGGTTATGAGGCAGTAAGCAATGTAGCAACCATGACATTATTGAACAAAGGCATGTAGCCAGGGATGCCAGAATGGGGGTACATGATGGGGACGATGCCCCCTGCCCTTTGAAAGGGAGGGCAATGGACAAAGGTGCCCTTACATAACAGCATCATTAGTAATTTCAGAGATGCCAGAGAGCAGTGAAACAACAGAGGTATTGTCCCCAGCTCCTTCTAAATGGGGACGACAAGGGCAGAGGTGCCTTTTCACAACAGAATCACAGGGGAATTGAAGGTTTATCAAGATCAACTTGAAACAAATTTGTTGCAGTTAGGCTATTCATGCACCCATAAAATTTGGAATGGTTTTCTATAATTTCTGCTATTATTTTTGAGGTCAACATTGTTGCTGCGCAAAAATGGATAATTGGTAACGATTTTTTATTTTTGAAGTTACCATTGTCCTCGACTCTTTCACTGCCCCTTCTGTCCTACTGCTGTTCCAGTGTCCTTGCATGTAGCAGGGAAAAAAACAATGTGTATCCACAAAATTTGTGAAGAAGCAATGCATGCAGTACCACAGTTGCGTGTATGTCCCACCAGGCACATGGCATCACTGAATGAGGTAGAAGAGGCAAGAGTGAAAACAGACTACAAAAAGTTTACCAATAACAAATAATCCAGTAGTGTTGAGTACATGAAAAATATTTTGGAAATTGATTGTGTTTACTCTTCCATATCTAGCATCTTAGTGGAAGACAACATAGGAAAAGTGTTCAAGAAAGTCAGTGAAACCAGTTTGAATGCTCTGTCCAAGCAAATTGAAATCTGACCTCAAAAATATTATGGCAATCCTGAAAAGAAGACTATTCTTTATGTTCAAAATATTGTTCAAAAGCTTGTTGTTTAGCAAACAATTTAACTCTAACTTTACTTGCTTTTTACTTATGAAATTGGATTGATTGACCTTAATATGCTTTATTTGTCATTTTTGATTTAATTCATTTTTAAAGTACATTTGTCATTACTAATGACATCGGTGAACAAGTTGTTTTGTGCATTTACTCTTGGCACGCTAATGCATCATGATAAAGAAAAAGTTAAATTTTCTAAAGAGTTGCTGTTTGCATTTGTAAATGTTTTGCTTGTTTTTTGGATTCATGGTCAATGCAGTACCATATCACAAGTCTAAATATTTATTAATAAAATGATTTGCCTACTGTTTGAAAATGGGAGGCCAATAATAACTGTGGTTTTCATAACAAATCTAGACTTTTTAATGGTTGCAATCATAGAAATGTTCAAAACTTTTATTGTCATTCAAATCAACATCAGTTTTGCTAATTGTTTGATGGCAATTATTTATTATTTATTTTTTGTGATCCTAAAATGTATAATTCTAAAGAAAACATAATAAAGACAATGCCTATAAAGAAAAATTATGTTAAGCTTAAATTTTCATTTGAATCAACAGTAAAATGCTTTATAATAATAATAATAATAACATTTTGTTTTAGACACATGGTCCTTATCACAGGCACAATCCAACAGCATAGGAGCACCAAACCATAAAAGGCCAAAATAGATTACAGAATAGGTGTTTGCACACGATCACACTGGTAGGAGCAAAACACTTTAACATTATAAAAATAATGAAAATTGACACCTTTTCAAAATCAGAGTGAGAAAACAAATGCTTATATTTGTATAGTAACTGATAGAATAGCAGATTGGCAATATTGCAAATTAATGGGGCGTATCACACATAACATATGGAAGTATTTTATTGCTCTCTTAAAACTTTTGAAAAGACATCAGTTTGGGAAAAAATTGTGGTTTCGTATGTGGAAAGTTTTATTCTGGGGCATGTTCTTTTTTAAAGCATGTTATATTGAATGATCTATTGTCTGAAGCCAAGCAGAATCTTGCAGTCATAGCTGTACTTGTCAAAGAGTATTTGGAATCCTAGTTGTACTAATGGCCATGCGCATCATATCAACTTTGTTAATTTATGCCCAGAGTTTCAGTGCAAGCAAGTTAGTGTTCTGTGAATTTTATTTTTTATCATTGCAAAAAGGTGAGCACAAATTCACTGCACAAACTCTAAGCTGTAGTAGTGGTAAACACCCACCAATGTACTTTATGTTAAAGCATGATGATTGAAGAAATTTGCCTATGCCAGATAGTGTCTGATTCTTGATTCTGAAAGGATTTGTATCAATGCGTAAGGATTGAAGAAATGTTTAGTGGAGAATCAATTGAGTGTTTTTGACAGTATTTTAGCCTGAAAGTAAAGATATAACAGAATATCTTTTGATCAAAATTCACCAACTACTGAATATGTCCTAAGACCAAGCAAAAAATTGTTTTGTGTGAACTCATTTTTCAAGATGTAGTTAGTGTTTTAGAATTTGGGTTTGAGTCTTGAAAAATTAGATGTTGGAATTGTGTACTCATTAAAAAAATTCAAGGTTCTGTCTATTTACTGTTTAACTACTTAAAGCTGCACCCAGTGTTTTAGGTTTAAAAGGAATGGGCCATTTTGATTACAAATAGTGTGGGGATTTTATTTTGTTTTTATTTTGCAAACAAATGAGATGTATGGGCTCTTCTTTGTAACTCTGGCATTTTCTGTTTTTTTGTTTTTTATCAGATTGAATAAATTTGACTGCATGAACCTTTTATATGCTGAATTTATGAACTTTTTATTGATTCCTGTCATAATCTATATAAAGTTGGTTTCAAAGTTGTGCTTTGAAATCATTTTGTGACATGGTAATTTAAGGGTGCACAGTGCACTATATATTGTTTTATCAACTGACACTATAAGACAAGTTTAGTTCAACAAGATTACTGCTTTGCAAACAATTCTCATATAAGTTTTATGAGTGTTGCTGATGATAATGATATATCAGCAAATCTCATTAAACAGTATCCTGTCAATAAATGGATGTTGGGGTTGAAAATTGCCTTCACATGTTTTAAGTAGAGCAACATACGTATGTTTCAAGTGTGAGCTGCATTGATTTTCTATTTTTCACCACTAAACAATATCTTCCACAATGCAGCACTTGAATGGATATATATATACAGCTGTTTGCATAACTAAAATACCAGAACCTTTTTACCCTTGTGCTAAAATGCATGCAGACGCTGTTCGATTAGTTTTATTTTTTTGCCGTAAATATTTGGAAGAATTTAATCAAGTTTTTGTGCTTGCCAAAACTCAAAAATATTTATTTTTGCTGATGGTCAGATGTCTTTCAAATCTGTTTCAAATGTGTCATGAGCTTTAATGGCCATTCTAAATTAAATGACTATTTTACCTGATTTAGTGGTGTGTATTATCCAGAATAGAAATCCTTATTTCAAATTGTTGAAAAAATACAGATTATGACATTTTCACCATTGCTTGTCTTTCTTGTCCTAAGAGAGGTTTGAGTCAGGTTTTGTCGAGGTCAACTTGTACTAAAGTTGGATGTTCAGAATGAACAACAGGCAGTGGCTTTAATCAACTGACGTTTTCAATACAGGCCTAAATCCATGACAGTTGTACTTGTGTATTTGTTGCCATACGCAGCAAAATTGTGAGAAGTTTGTCTTGAGATTTGTTTTTTCAGTATTAGCAAATAGTTTAGGAGGACGCCTGCAATTTTTGATTTACTGCAGAGACGAACTATGTTGTATCTGTGAAAAATGTGCTGCATCCAGCTTTTCGTTTATGTTTTGATTAAATTTTGCTGTTTTTATCAAGTTAAATGTGATGAAGTTCTGTTTTCACCAAGAAAAGTTCATGCAGACTATTGCGAGTTGTATTCTACAAAATTTAAAACTTTACTTTTGTGTTTGCAGAGTGAAAGTGGCTGTGCGTGTGCGACCGTTCAATCAAAGGTAAAATTACTTTTGACAGTTTTAGCCTTGCGGTCGTTCATACCACACAAAACGCGCTTGCTGATTTTTTGACTAATTGGTGCTGCAGGTTTAAAATAATGTCTTTGCAGTTTCAATACAATGTGTTTAAATTCTTACTTCAAGTGTTCGTGTATCGCTAGTATAACATTCTCAAAATGAACGCAATTTTGAAGTGTCGTCTTTTTTCACAGAGAAAAAGACAGGGGAGCACAATGTATTATAGAAATGAACGGCACTTCCACTGCGATACAGAACCCTGAGGCTCCAAGTGAGTAACAGCATTTTATGAAATATGTCTAAGGGACTGAAATAAAGCATTTGCAGAATTTGATTTTTAGTGTGAACTTACGCAACAACAAACTTTGCAAAAATATGCTGTTCTTTTTGCTACACACGTTGTATCGTAGCAACTTTTTGCTACACACGTTGTATCGTAGCAACTTTTTGCTACACACGTTGTATCGGCAAGGAAGGTTTGCAAAAAGATTCTGCGCTTTCTGGTATTTTTCCAGCTGGTCTAAGCTAAACGCTTCTGCAGATGTTTTGCAGCATATGGCGATTTGTTAATAATACCTTGATATTTAGTTCCCAAAATAATCGGGGGTCAACGTGATAATGGTTGTTTGAAAATTAGGAAGCTGCTTCAGATTTTATTCTCGTGTACTGTTCATTCCTTTTCTTGTTCGCCTAACCCTGGTATCTGTAACACGCTCTCACCAGTTTGTTGATTTGCTTTTTACAGATGAAGAAGCGAAAACGGTGAGTGTTTTCAGTTGAGATAAAATGACGCTTTGTGCACAGTTTGATCGCAAACATTACTGAGTCCTACCACTGCGCAAGGTTTTGTTCGCAGTTTGGTTTTCAAACGCAAATAATTCACAAGCTTTTGTTGCAAAAGCAGTTTTGACGTAAGTGTTTTTTGTTTGTTAAACCAGTAAAAGGTAAATTTGTTAGTTTACTTTTTTGTAAAGGTGTGGTTACGGTTATTTAGCGTTTATTGTGTTACGTTCCAAATTTTGATTATTTTTTTTCTTTCAGTTCACCTTCGACCACTCATACTGGTGAGCTACGTATTTTGTCACATCACAACTTGAACATAATGTTTACGTGATGCATGCCGCGCAGCAAGGAAGGTTTTAGAGCTGTTGCTTGTGGCAGCTATGATTGCATTCGTAACTCACACTGAATCGTCATTTTTACCAGAGGCGCAAGCAGCAGTAACGAGCATGTTCGGCGCTTACTTTTTCTAAAATCTGCAAAATTGTTTGTTTTAAGCGATTGTTATCTATTTTTGGAAGAGATGCGATCACGTTACTTACCACCTACTGAAATCACGTGTAGTTTTCACCGTGATTTTCAAATTTATTTATTTACCTGCTTGGCTCAAACGCCCGGTCCATATTACAGATGTTAGTCAAAGAACACAAGGGGTAAAATGCTCAATCACCACATAGCACGCGATGAGTTGTAGCAGGAAAATAACGGACGCTTAAAGAAAGCACCAGCCACTACTGTAATCTCTCTACAGAAACGTTACATAGTGGGAGAAAAATGGAGACTTGTAAGAAGCATCGGGCAACTGAAGTGAACGATCAAAAAATTTACATGAAGTTGTGAACCGTTGAACCCACACCCACAATCAGGGAGTGGGTAACAGGGCAATTGACCCTCCCGAAATTTTGAAAATCATGTTTAGTTGTTAGGTACAACAAGTTACAACCATTTGCCCCCTCCCGAAAATATCAGCTGGTCGGGGCCTTGGTTGAACCATATCATTAATTACTATGTTTGCCATTTGTAGTCAGGAGACTGTGGACCACGTGATTTATCGTCGTCTGATTGGTGGTTTTCAGGTCACATGACGGGTACGAAGACGTTGACGGGGTGCTGGTCGCCAGGAATGAAAAGTACGCGACGCAGAGGAAAGTTTTCGACAACCTCGGTCAAGGCGTGCTCGACAACGCGTTTGAAGGTGCGGCGCGTGCGGCGACGGCATGGGAGTGGTGGGATGGTGATTCGTGCATTTTTGTGACTCAAATCACGAAAGTACACAAATGCAACAAAACGAAAAAGAATAACATCAAACAACAGAAATTATTGACATGCTGATGAGAACATAAAAACATCAAACACTTCAGGTTTAGCAAATCGATGATTGTGCTCTAACGTGTTTGAATCACAAGGGTTAGGCGAAAAGACCTATGGGTCAACTGCTCGCCGCGTTTGTCTTGTGACAACGTTTGGTGAGGGGGGTGCTGCATTTCAAGGGTAACTGAACACTTAAGAACTTGTTGGTTTGGGGCGAGTGATGCAAGAAGATGAGGAACACAGGAATTGTGTCTTTTTCAAAAATGTAAGGTTCTGCCGAATGAAACCATTACTGCTGTTTTGCTGTTGAGTTAACAACAGCGCAGAAGTTGGTGTTCCTTGTTGGTTGCAAAGCAGTGATGTATTTAACGGTTCTCGATCCACAGTCATTACATACCTGTGCTGTTTCATGAGGTTAACGATCAGGAAGAGAGTATAGTGGATTTACCTTTTCACATTACGAATCGGCGTTTTCTGCTCGTGATTGTATTCCGTTCGTGAGATCTGGTTTGTATCAACTTGTCATTCGCGTCAAGGGAATTCGTGTGCGCGCTCTCCACTGCGTTCGCGAAGTGACCGCGATTCGCATTGCATTCGAAGTTTGGGTGTATTGGCGTGGACATCACGTTTGGGGAGTCGAGTTTTTGTATCGCTAGCGCACGGACCACGTTGGCTGTTTCTGCAGTCGCGCCATCGTAAAGCTTTTCTGCTGCTGCTAATCAGACGCCCTTTGTAAATAAAGATTTGTGCACCAGGAAATCTGTGAAACGAACTATCAAGTGGTGAGAGCCAAACGCCTTGCTTCGGCTTGGCATGTCAGGCAGTTTTGGTGTTTTAGTCGGGAGTTAGAACAATACTCATACAACGACTAGGCTGCCTCGTTGGTAGCGTTTGGGGAAACCAGCATCTCTGCATGCAACGACAGTCATTCCTCGCAAGCAACTGCTGCGCTGGGCAACACCCTAAGCCTCAACATAGGTTCCTACACCAAGGAAACACTATAAGAGCAAGTGAGCTTTTTTGCGCTTTTCACCAGTTTCTTCCGGGTCGATCTCAACCAAACTCAAAGTGACGAAACGTTCTTTTGTGAGACAGAACAGGCTTGCCTGAAAGGAAGCATTGTTTGCTGAGATGTGCCCTTTTGTTGACATTTAAATCGAACTCGTGTTCATTGTGTGCGAGACCTGTTGCGAACAAACAACTCCGCGTGTGATTCCCACAGCTCGTGCTGCCTTTCTAACGATTTTCAGGATTTCCCATGAATAGGACAGTTTCGTTTTCGGCAAAACTTCTCTGAACCTGAACTACGAGGGTCTGGAACTTTCCAACAGCACAGAGCATATCATATGATTCTTTTTCAGATTTAAGATAAACGGTGTTTATAAAACCATTGAAACCAGTCTGCTAATGTGGCTTTGAAGGTACTTGACTATCCTCGACCGTAACCACTTCATTTTATTGACGTTCTGGTTTCCATTTCTTGATGTTGCCTTCTTCCTCTAATGCCTTCTCTGGCATGCGCACACCAAATTTAAAGGCATTTCTCTTGTCTTTTGTCACATATGCATATCTTTCTTTGATCAGATGAGACTTTGCACTTCAGCAATTTTTTTGCCAGAAAAATCTCAGAAGTATTTGTCAACTGCCTCGTAACATTTTACAACGTTTTGCTTTCGTCAGGTTACAACTGCTCCCTGTTTGCGTATGGACAAACGGGGTCTGGGAAGTCTTTCTCGATGGTCGGTTACGGGAAGAACAAGTAAGTTGTAAAATTTTAGACAAAAGGCCGGGAATGATTTACAGCATCACGCACTTCCGCTTAAAAGTAAACAATCAACGTTGAACTATTTTCAAATTGCATTTTGGAGCCTGACTTGATGTGGAGGTTATGATTTTTTTCTGAAGATCGCAAACTCATCAACTTGTGAAAACCCGTTGCCGAAGTTATAATCGTTGCTTTGTTTTATTCGCTCATAGAGAGCAGATTTTTGGGTCGAAATGTGGAAGTCCCTTCCATGTTTTCCCAATAATTAAAAAATACAAAGTATCATATCAAAGAAAAAGTATAAAATACTTTGTTATCTTTTATCTTTTACACAAAGTTTTGTTCCGCAGAGGAATCGTCCCAATCACATGTGATGAGCTCTTCAAAGCAATTGAGTCCAACAACGACGGCACGGTACGTCACTGATGACGTAACTTCCTCTGCGCTGAATCTTTGTTAAATATTGAACCCAGGGTCAAACTTTTCGATTCCAGACAAATTCAGACCCAACATCGCCCCACATTGTGATCCTAACATCGCCCCACATTGTGATCCTAACATCGCC
>Ga0210059_1013192_pt1 | contig 12388 bp, 8 predicted proteins | sample Ectturendosymbi2_FD_188042 | JGI IMG/M metagenome (GOLD analysis project Ga0210059, IMG submission 188042) | Ecteinascidia turbinata endosymbiont from Florida, USA - Sample 2 (SPAdes) (version 2) | ecosystem: Host-associated > Tunicates > Ascidians > Unclassified | place: Key West, Florida...
AATCCATAGATTCTAGTCCAGGGGTGGGCAACCTTTTTCGCTTTGCGTGCCGAAATCGGCTAAATCAATGACAAAATTTTTCCGCGTGCCAACCAAAATTTGTGGTGAGGGGTCTGAATTTTGGGCCCCTGTGGCAGCGTGCCCCCTCCCCAATTGGGGGGTACGGAGAGCGGCTGATACGGCTCTGTTTGTAGCCATACGGCAACAAAAGCACATAAGGGTTAAATTAAATAACGGATTGTTAACAAACGAAATTGAAGACACGGACACTTTGAAGGGGGTAGGATCGCGTTTCCGAGGCGTCGCTCACGTGTCGGATAGAAGTGCTCGCGTGCCAAGTTCGGCACGCGTGCCAGGGGTTGCCCACCCCTGTTCTAGCCGATGGCCCCATGCGGAAGCTCTGGAGAAATGCGTACAAAAATTTGGTGTTGAGCAATTTATTTTGACAGAAAATGTCTTTAGCTATGTTCAATGTGCAATGCTCACGTAAACTACATCCACTTTAGAAAAGTATGTAAGATTATGTAGAAAAATGAACGGCAAAATAGGAGCCATATTTTCTTTATTAAAGCCACATAAATCAATCTGATAGAAGGATGCAAAAACAATTAAAAGAAACATAACAAGAAAAGCAAGAAGACAAACAGAAAAGTTCGCAAACACGAAAACAACGTTTCAGAAGATGTTCAGGTGGAAAATGCAGGTTTCTGTTAAAAACAACCCAGTACGTGACAAGAGCAACTTTTAATGAGTAAAGGTTTAGTACTGCGATGGATAAAATTCACACCCAGCCTTTTGAAATAGGTGGAGAGACAAATGTTCGCATTCCGGATTACCTTCTCGTATCACTGCTCTTTCGGAAGATAATGAATTTGTTACCGACATTGCTGTGGTCAATAAAAATAAATTAATTCTGATTTCTCGCACATCTTGCGCATTAAATATGAATGTCAGACGATCTCTGCAGTAGGCTATTGCAAAATCTAGTAAGCATCCTTCCATGAAATCTATGCATTAGTGTGGGCAATTCCATTTGCATAGAGCTACAGTTGTAAAAGTTTCAATATTACAGTATCTTCAGATACTTTTAGAACACTTTTCAGAAATTTTATTTGAGATTACATGCGCATCGTAATTTATGAACGTCGGGTTGCGCAAAATTTTGTTTTACGTTGTTTGATCAAACTTGTGAAGCGGTTGCAAATCCCCGAGTTGCAAAACGCTAAATTATGTTGCTGTAGGTAAAACCATAGTAAAGTAACTTAGTACATTGATTTTGAAAATTATATTTTTTTTATTTTTCACAGTCAATGATGAAACATACTTTGTATTAATATTTCTATGATATGATAACCTGCATGTTTTTACATCGGTTAAAACACCTACTTATTTCACAGATTACTCGAGTTTAAGTTGTTGGTTGCCCTTAATAACTGCGGGATCATTTGCCAAATTACCATTTGTGTTTTGTTTCCTTCAAAAACATATAAGCTTATAATATTTTTTGGATGATTTATTCAGGAACATCAACCTACGAACATTGAGTAACTCAGACTTTAACAATCGTCTGCAAAGAAGATAGACTGAAAAGTGATGGAGAAAATTTCGTGGCTTACTCTTTGATAAAACTTAGCTCACAACATGTGTTTCGTCGCATCACCTCACATGTCCAGAGCGCGCAATCGGGAAAAACTTCCAGAATGAAGTAGCACACAAAAAACAATAAAATCAACCACACCTTCAAAAGTGTGTTTGATGCAACAAGCGGCCACCACGGTTTTCATTTTCATTAGTTCGTCGCTTTGTTCCCATATTGCCACCATTCTCCCCATCTTCAACCATAGGTGCCGCCACACGCCTTTGGGGAGAGGGTTTTGGCTTTGTCGTTACATACTATTCAACAACATTGCATAATTCCAGATTTCTTCTGTCGCAATTGAAATTGTTGCAATGGTGAAGCTTAGGTCTTTGCTGCTTGAGAACAAATTGGAACTTGAGTTTTTTTAAGGCTGCGGCAAACTCGCCATGTTTGCTTTGGTTGATTGATGACCGTTTTCAGCAGTTGCGACGCATGGTGGCGTTTTTGAGAAAGCAGTAGTTTTCACGTACTGTCGATTACTGGATAGGCGAACAAGTTTGTTTTTCATGGCAAACCAGGGAAATGTCATTTCTTTCCAGTTGGTAAAGCAACTCAAGATGCAAACGAGATTAACCACCATGTCAATATCCCAAATTAGGTTCATGACCTGGAAGAAAGAAACACACGAGTTTTCTCATAAGGTGCAAAGATTTGAACAAATAAGGGAAAAACGTGTCTTGAACGAAGACACAAAAACGTATGAATCTAACGACAGACACATGACAAACTCTTTAACACTCTGAAAATTACTGTTTCACAAACGTTGCTATCAGATATTGTTAAGAAAGCGGGCTCAATAACAAATTTTAAAAAAATTGTTTTTGGGTTATTTGGTAAAAACAAGGGGTTGTTTGCAAAAAATGGCCACATAAATGCTATGGTGCACTTTACTGTTAAAACAAAGGAAATGTTTCCAGAAAACTAAAGTTTATAAAATTTTTTTAAAAAATCAAAGTAATTTATTGTTTTTTCTGGCTCAATGTGCAGATGAATTTCTTACCATAGTATTTAAACGACCTCGAAGTACAAATTCAAGTAGATTGGTGAAAAGCTCAGTGACAGAAGATATACAAGTTGCTATGGCGTAAGAGCGCACAAGCTGCCGAAGTTGACCAATGGCTGTCCAACCGCCGCCTTGAAAATGTGTGCGAGATTTGTGAAACAAGGCTTGCTGCTTCCAAAGGATGTTGGCAAACAAAAAGAAGATGCAACCTGTTAAACAAAACCCTCAATTTATTTTTTTTCATTTTCTGCTTGCATTCCCTAAAGGAACCACCGGGACCTCACTGGGATCTCAGCTAATTTATGGGGCACCTGACTAAATAACCTCTGTGTTTTTCAGTGCCCCGGTGTTTGCTGTTTTCATGAGTACACCTGGTGCAATTAACTCAATCCCGCCAAATAAATCTATCTGCCTGTAGCTCATGGAATGTCAAAAAACATTTGAGCGTTTTAATGACTTCTGATACTTAGGTTGGATCCACAGGATTTACAACAATGAAATGAAATGTTCATGCAATGACAATCATCCATCACTTGCCTTACATCTCCGTACCTGGAAAGTTTAATTCTACGGTAAAAAATAGTGGACTGGTATCGTGAAACCAGTTATTTCACAGAAAGCATTAGGAAATGCGTTGCAATGCAATCATTCATACGAGGAAATTGTCTTACTTTTTGTTGGACATTTTTTTAATTAAAAAATTTGATATATTTATTAAGTCAAATATTAACATCCTGCTGCCTTTCCAAAAATTCACGTACAAGACTCTATTCTGCATTCACGGTAAACGATCTTTCTGGGTTCAAACGTTCATGTTATTTACTATAGGTAAAATTTGACAAGCTCAAAATGTTTGAAAAGGTTCCATTTCGTTACTACTACCAAGTTTATGTGCAAGTGGTTTTATTACAATCAAGATACGTTACTCGTTAACCTTTAGATTTTTGCGCATTGGCGAAAACTAAAAATCATGTTACATTTCAGTGACTTTAGACACCTTTGTTACTGCGCCGCTGCCATCTTAACTCACCACGTTTCAATTCCTCATTTTTGTTTTTAATTTCCGTTGTATTACACTAAAATACTTTGGCTAAGTACATTGTATTACACTAAAATACTTTGGCTAAGTACATTGTATTACACTAAAATACTTTGATTGGTTTCTCATTTGCAAAAGAATAATCTACAAAAATTTTAAATGATGAAACAAAGCTCGAAGAGAGCCTACTTCTCCAAAGCGGGAGGTGAATTTACGTTACTTACATTTTAAGAACACAACGTGTCTTGATAGAAACATATGGTTGCATTTTAATTTGTTACAGACTCAGGTTGGCTTCGTTTTTAGTAATAGCAAGTGCAGATAATAATACCAAAAGAAACAATTTAAAATCTACTTTAAGCAAATATTTTTATGTTTAATTGATAAATTTATATAGTACCTCCTTGTCGTCATTAACTTTGATTCAGAAAAATTTCTAGAAATATAAGTTTCAAAGTCAACCTTGAAAGTAAATACGATCCTATTCAGAAAATAAATGTTTTACGGAAATAAGTACAGAAATGCCTACAAACCGTGTAGGAACAGGACAAAACAAAATCCTCCTATAAGCTGCGGGTCGTTCTTTGTGAAGGGAGGATGCTGAACGCAGGAGGAATTGCTGGCCTTGAAAGCAGATTTTGTGATTGTAAGAGGTATGGATACTGTGAAAGCAACTGCAGTGACGCACATGGCAACGAGAAGAATGCGACTGAACCTGTTAAATAAACTTTGAGAGTTGAATAGAAAAAAAGAATGTTCACGTAAAAAAACATACAAAAAGTTGAATTCATCTTTTTTGGTTAACCTCGTTGCTTGCTGAACCCAAATACGTTTTTATGTGTTAAAACTTGAACCTAAATTTATGAAACAAAATGATGAGAATAATTGCTTGTTTCTTTCTCTATTAATTTTGCTGCCTAGTGCAGCATAAAAACGGAACAATGTACATTAGCTAAAGTCCTCAAATACTCAGAAGTCTTTGAAAGAACACAGCAAAGTTTTGTTTTTTGTTATGGGTAACCATACACCACGAGCAAATCCTCAACTGATACTCCAACTTAAAATCGTATACCACCTGTGAGACACAGCGCAAATGAAAGTGATTGATGTTTAAATCAAAACGTATTACAACGTGTAAAGTAACAACGTGTAAAGCATTTTAACCTCGAAGGTTAAAATGCTAATACTAGCATTAGAAAACCTTACCATAAAACACGTGGAGTAGAGAGCCTGCTGAAATATATGTTTCTGTACAGAATATGTTGCCTCAACCAGAGATAGATGAAAAGTTCGGCAGTGGCTGCCAATAAAATCTCTCACTAAGTACAAGTTTTATAATATACTAATTAGCAAAATTTAATACTTTAAACAAAGACCTTTAGAAAGTTTTTAAGAAAATCTTTAAAAAGTAAAGACGTTCGAACAAATGTATTGTAGACTGTGATAATAAGCAATATTTTATCTTTCACATATGTCCAACTGCTAAACACAATGAAACTTTCAGTAAATCAACTAATTGCGAAAACCATCATTGCCTGGTGTTGGCGACAAATTTGGCGAAAACTTGCATAGTAGTAAAATAGGCCTGAAAAACTGTTATTAAAAAAAATATGAAGGGAGCTGTTGCTAATCAATTATCATCTTAATCAGTTGTCACTCAGCCAGGAAGAACAATCTCGTTCAAACCAATCAAAGTACCTGCAACGTGAATAAGTTGATGCGTGATGGCTACTGTAGCACACCGAACTCGGTTCCAAATGTAAATATCTTGAAAATAGACAAATGCAAGAATAGATTTTGCGCAGACACTCAACCCGTATGAGGCATAAAATGCGATAAAAATCCTTTTATATCTTTCTCCATGGTGTGTAGCAGAATTTGAACCACCTCGTTCACGTCTCAGTTTCTTGTTTCTGTGATGAAAACAATTTGTTTTTTGGCAGAGGTTCCGCAGTTTTAAGAAAGCACGAGTGAAATGTTTTACAATCTAATGAACCAATTTTTATAAACAATCTGATTCCATCGTATTATTTCTGCGTTTCACGCTACCTCTAAATTCTGAACACATTTCAATGTCACTGTACTCAAATATGATTAAAATATTCTTTCATCCAATATCAAAGAACACTTTTTCGTGAATTACCAAGTTTGGGTTTTCTTCTCAGAGTGGAAACAAAATGATATTTTTGTGAAAGTGCTTTATGATAAAAATATTTCATTTTTCAATATGCTTTACATTTTGAGCGATAAATTCTATCCTTATTGGTATAGTAGAAACGTACTGCTCTCAAATTCTTTTTTTCAGGCCATGTGCAAAACAATTTCGAAATTCCATCAAAGCTGTTTTTTGATCTACACCAGTGGTCTTCAAGGGAGCGAAATCGTCCCCTTGTGGGCGATTTTATGTGTTAAGGCGGCGATTTTGTGATTTACGAGATTTGGGGGCGATTTATGCAGGTTAGAATGTATTAAAATTCTGAAGTGATTCCAAAAATAAAAACTGCATGTACCACTTTCGAACCAATAATTTGATACACTTTCGACTCCATGATTTGTAACAAACACAATATGTAGGACTGGTGATGTAACAATCAAGCCAACATTGTTCTGTGTAACGCTTCACCGCACTAGCTATGCAATGTCATGGACCGTGTTACTGGTTGGGAACCACGCACTGCGGTTATGACAAAGTTCCAAGAATGGTTTAACCCTAATGTCAAAAATAAGATGGCACAGTCGTGAAACTGTTGCTATGAGTACAATATTTTGGTAATTTAATGACCTAGCTGTTGCATGAGCAGCGTCAAATAAGGGATATCAAGCAATAACATTTGCAAGCTTGCATGCATATCATCACGCGCAGAATTTTGGACTTTTTTCGTATACAATAATATAGATTATTTCGTTTTATTATACTTGTATTGGCTGAAAGCGACCAAAACTGATATACCTATCGGAAAATGCCTAGTTGGCCAAACTCCATTTTTTCAAGAGGAAAACTTTAGTTTATTTGAAGTTACTATAAATGGTCCAACAATCATAAAATTGCTACCACTAAATCATCGCACTGACTGACCCAGCGATCGGGAATATTCATAAAAAGTTTCCATTAAGTTTAGCCTAATTATTTTTCGCCATGAACTGTCATACATGCCTCCAACTGTATGTGTTACCATTTGCAAAATTGTCCTGAAACAAGACTTCATATGGTTTTCGGTAGAGCACTGCCAAACCATTGTTTCACAGGCAAAACATGTCATAGCCCGTTATTTACGTTTTTTGTAAACTTTTGTCCGCAACTTGAATAAAACAATGGAACCGAGTCTATTCTATTGAAAAAACACATGGAAAATAATTGTGGCGAAAAGATTTACGTAGCAGTTAATGGCTAGTAAAATTAATTAAGTTGTAAAACTTAAGTTGTAAAAAAGGTAAGTCAGGTTTTTTTTAAGGAAAATGTTAAGTACCCGGTATGAATCTGTAGAGACCCGATTTCTCTTATTCCAGGGACCCGATTTTGTCTGCTTCTAGGGACCCGATGATAACATTCTTTGATTCTAGGGACCCGAATCGGGTCCCTAAAACACCTTAAAAAAACCTGGGCTAAGTCCAACTAACCCCATCATGACTAAACTAAGAATTCCAAAAATCGTTTTCGCTACCTGAAATTTGAGGGTTGCTAAGAAGTCATTCTCTTCTGAACATCACACCGAAAGTTTATTGCGCAGAAAGTGACTGTGCCTTTTTGCCAGTTAATTCACATAAGCGAACGCAATTCCACATTCAAGAATTTTTCATCTAATTCCAAAGAGATGATGAAGCCCGTACCATATTTTATCAACATGGATGATCAGACCTTTGGATCAACGCAGTGAGGGTTTTCCGGAAGTTTGTGGAAAGGTTGAGCTATTACCACAACTGGAGTTTTGGAGTTTCCCACGATGCATGTTCAGCCAAGTACTGCACATGCAAATTTTCACTATATTCCCCACCACTGCTACCCTCGCTTAGCTGCTCTTCTGTTTCCAAATGGTACGCAAGAAACATTGCACAAACTGTTGGGTCTCATATTTCATCATTCCGCCATTTTGCACACGTAGGCCAGATCTCCCCAATTCCTTATATTCTGCCCATGCTCGGTCGGCGGGCAATTCCATTTGAACGTTTTAATCGTAATTTGTGTCTAAAAGTTTCAAACGTTTATTGTGGTAATGCTATTATATCTATTTTTAGTTCACACTGTTTTTGATTTTTAAATAAATAATCTCGCTCGCACACATATATTGCCACCTGATCACACTATATTTATAGTGATTTCAAAAACGAATTCAAGTCAATTCAAAACGCAACCTTTCAGGAAAACAGCTTTCACCGAAAAAACGATTCTGTGACAATGTGGTGACAGACAAACTTTGACGCTACACGTGGGCGTGGTGTACAGCAGCGAAATGTTCTTGATTTCATGCGTTTTGAAGCAATTGTCGGACTACTCAAAAACAAATTTTGTGGAAATGGAGATTGTTGATGGCCGTGAAACGTTCACTTCTCCAACACGTCTTTTTTCTGATGTTCATGTTTGATACATGAACCCACGTGTCCAAGAATTATCACAATGGACAAAAGTTTTAGTGCTTGGAATAACTCATCGCAACAATCTGGCAGACGTTGTCATAGTGCAAAAGGCACAAAAATGTCGAATGGCTTGTTTACTTTGTGGGTTTTAACGCCCGGTCCGGCTACTACAGTGGCCAGTAAACATTTGATTAGCCATAACTCCTAAGCGGATCGGGCTAGAAAGCCAGTGAAAACAGCAATGGATCCACGGGTCAGCAAGGAATCGAATTAGAATGACAAAAACATACCTTTGCGTTTGAAAGTTTTGAGAAAAGTCCATATTTGTGCATTTGCCGTTCTGAAATTTTAGCAAAATCCGGAGTAAATGTGAAAAAACGCACACCGCATCCCGTTTAGCCTTTCCGATCCGGTTTTTGCGCTTCGCCGACTGCTAGAATACTCGAAAACAGATCCTTTTGACAAAAGTCGATTTGGGCCGTTTCGGAGGGAAAATGTGGGGTCTAAAAGTGGAGGTCAGAAAAACTAAGTCCTAGATCACTGCTTGGGGTCCTGAAAACCCCACCTTGGTGTTAATAAGGTAAGAGTGGCCTAAAATGTTCTAGGAGCTATTCTGAAGCTTTAAAGACCGACCTTGGGAAGGCTGCTAGCCTGTGGAGTTGGGAAGTTATGGCCAAAAATAAGACTTGAAAACTGCTCGGCCACTTAGTAGATATTTCGATTCCCAAATGAAATTTTCTTGTCACTATATTGGCTTGAAAATTCGCGAGATGTTGTAAAAACCCAAGTACACCTTTTCTGCAAACTAGGTGGAATTGGTGGACACCAACTGAAAGAAAAGTGGCTTGAACCTCAAAAGAGTCCCGAAATCCAAGGTTTTTCCCCCTTGAACCCCCAACAATGGAAGTGTCAACTGTTTTGTTCAACACTGCAAAGGTAAGGTCTTCACAAACATTTTTATGTAGAATGTTTGTTTCCAACGTGTTTGGTTTAGGCTCTGTAGCCTACTGAATGGACGCAAAAAGGTTTTCTGGCCTTCGCGAAAAACGTTTTTTCCTCGGAAATGAGATCACTATAACGTCACTGGCGGGTGCAACCTATCTCAAAATGAGCAGACATGTCTTACGGATCCAGTGATACTTTCGTTGACTTTCTAGCTCATTCCGTTCAGACGTTATGGTCACTCATAAGTTTACCGGCCACTAGTAGCCGGCGTGGATGTTCAAGGGTTCAATAAAAACACAAATTTTCAAGGTATTATTTGTTGTGTTCCTAAGAGCATGACATTTCATTTACTATATTTGTGCTTGATCATTTTTTAAAATAACAGTCGACATGCACCTGTCAAAAATTGATTTCGACCTTATGTTCTCCTTTTCTCAGTATAACGAAGTCTCCAGAAAAGTAGCGTACCTGCACAAGAAGTATGCCAGTGCCACAAAAATGTAACAACATATTGCAAAAATTAAGGCTTCTAAAACGACTGAGATCACATCAGCTTTGTAGAACATGATGAATTCTGTAATGCTCAGTTCACCTGTTAAAAAACAACAAAATTTTACGCAGCACAGTCAAAAAGTCTACAAAATCTAAAGATCCAAAACGCTTGGAAGAATTGCAACAAGGTTTCATCACAAATAAAGACATATTTTCTTTGACAAACATTTGAATGTTTTAATTGATGTGAACTGGATAATGTTCTGGAAGTATTTGAAGCATATTGAAATGTATTGGTTCGTGATAACATTTTTGCACTTTCTATTTTTTTGGGCGAAAGTCGTTGCCCATTACTAACTCGCTGAATGATACGTTACATAACCTTGAAAGGTAAAATCAAAATCAAACCATGTTATGCGTTTTTAATAAAAACTTTTTGCTGGTTTTCAGATACTTTGCACAGAAACATTTGAGTTAAAATATGATGAAACGCAGCAATTGGGATTTTTTGCGTTCATCAGGTAGATCTGTATAATACTGAAAAGATTAACAGTTAAGGTTTTTCAGAACCTATTTCTGACTGATTTGATAAAATTTCGGAGTGCTGATTTCATATCTGATATCAGATTTTTATCTATCACGTCACAGTTGTGTGCAACAACATACCTCTGGTTTTACGAAATTGTGTTCCTTCGAGCAAATATTAATTACTATCTATGAAACGTTTAGATAACAGCGATTAAAAATACAGGGTGGCCCAGAAGTCGCGCACCATGCAGATTTTTATGAAAATACATTCAAAACATAAATACCAATTTAACTCTTTCTTGCATTGTTAGTTTTTCAGACACATCCAATTAAATCTGAAACATAAAAAACAAATTATTAAATGGTGCGCGACTTCTGGGACACCCTGTATATGAAAGGCTGATAAAGAGCGATCACGTGAAAGGTGAACATTTCCAATCTTTCCGTGACGTTTGCAAAGGTTAATTGATTTTATTGGTGATGCACTTGAAGCTTGAACAACAAAGATAAAATTAATTCTTAAGCAACTGAAAGCAAGTGCTACCTGTGTTTGGAAAGAAGCATTTCATAATGAACATGTAGAATTATTATCAATATACTATTGTCGACCTCAATCGAAAGTACTGCACCATACAAAGTAATCAGTTTGAGCAAGATCGTTACGCATTACTACGAACAGCCTTTCAATTTATTCTCGTATCTGGTGCGTTGTAAAATCGAAGGTATTGCTTAAAAATGGATAGAGTTATATTGCTTAGTATCGCAAGTTACTCTTTTTCTAAAAAATCTGAACTTGTGTTGCCGCACAATCGTTTCACAATTATATTGCTATAACCATGTACAATAGTGGATTACACAAAATGACGTAAAATCAAAATAGTCCTGCGGAAAATTCAAGTGTTATCAGGAAACCAGCGGGACTGGTTCCGTGATAACGCCTGCCGTCTTCTACCTGCCCTTGCAACTGAATCGTTCAGCTGCTAAACGATTAGCCAGATTGAAGGCGAGAAACCGTAGCTCCGCTCACAGGGAGCTACAAACTGCGAAATGTACCATTAACCCTCTTACTCGCTTTGCAGTCTCACGCTGCTGGGAAAATCTGAGTAGCCGCATACGACAAAATGCAAACTGTGGAGACCGTCATGGACTCTACAAGGATATATGTGAGACCATCGGCCCAAATCCGAAGAAAATGTCCCATTTACTTTCAGCTGACGGAGCACTCGTGGTTGAAACCTCCGCCCAACGGAATCGCTTGGTAGATTATGAAACTCCATATATTCCCACTAAACACATGTCAGCCGTTCGCCATTATCTAACATCGAGCAGTTACCTATCCTTCAAGAACTGGACAGCACCAAAGGTGATGCGAAACTTGCAATCAAAGGTCTCAAGAACAAGAAGCCTACTGGGCAGGGCGGATTCCGCCCGAGATTTTAAAAAGTGGTTGCAAACCTCTTGCAAAGGGGTATATTTTCGAACTTCTGGGATAGCGGTTGTCTTTCAGACGATTGCAAATACATTTACGTCATTACTCTGTCAAAGAACAAGGGTGATAGTAGAGAATGCAAGAAATATCGTGGCATCCCGCTTTTGTGTATTGCCGTGAAAGTTTTTACTCTTCTTGTCTCCTCTTGCCCAGAGTCCATCGGATTGCTGAAAGAATTCTCCCTTGGTGTCAGTATGTCTTTCGCCCCTCTAGAAGTGTAACTGGCATGTTATCTCACTCAGACAGCTACAAGTAAAAAGCATTGAGCAATCTCGCCCGCTATATGTGGTTAGATTTGATCAAAGTCTTCCATACGGTGACCCGGTCCGGCTTTATAATATGCTCAAAAGTCCGGCTTTATAATATGCTCAAAAATAATATGCTCAATCTGTTGGGTTTTCCCGAAACGCTACTTTTGAATATTTTGTAATTTGCTGAGGGGTCAAAGTGAGTTGCGTCCAAGCCCCGACGTTTTTCAGCATATTTTAACAACTCTTCTCGCCCACGCTTTCCCAGAGGAGCCCGGAGTCATTCTTCACACTCGTTGCAGCGGCGGGTTGTTTTTTAACCTTTCCCGGCTGTGGGCTAAAAGCAAGACCAAGCGTATACTGATTTGTCGACTCCTGTGCGCCGGTGACCCTGCCCCTGTAGCTCACTCCGAGATGCTCTTGCAAAACATGT
>Ga0210059_1013193_pt1 | contig 12388 bp, 6 predicted proteins | sample Ectturendosymbi2_FD_188042 | JGI IMG/M metagenome (GOLD analysis project Ga0210059, IMG submission 188042) | Ecteinascidia turbinata endosymbiont from Florida, USA - Sample 2 (SPAdes) (version 2) | ecosystem: Host-associated > Tunicates > Ascidians > Unclassified | place: Key West, Florida...
ATTTTTGCCCAGATTTTCAGGGATTTCACCCGGATTTTTAGAAGTTTTGCCCAAATTTTTAGGGATTTTGCCCAGATTTTCGACAAATCAGAACTTTTGGGGGTGCGCTTGCACCCCCTGCACCCCTGCCTCCTGCACCACTGCATCCTGCAACGCACCAGCTGTAGCTCGGCTTGCTTGACCACGTGTCCCATCTTTCTGAGTGTCGTTTACCAAAAAGCATTTCATAATATGGTGAGCTCAGGTACTCCAAATGTTGACTTTCTTCTTCGGTACAGAAATGTGGCAGAAGGAGACGTGCAGCAGCTTAAAATGTCGTCCTCCGAGTGGGAAAAATATCCCTGATCGTCTTGCCTGTTTTGCAATCCTTCACAAAGTCTCGCTGCAGCTCGACCATCCCCGTTCCTCTAGATACGATCATCTTCGCAGAGGTTCTGCCACACTGCTTCCACTATTAGCAATCATTTTCAGTCTCAATGGCCCTGGTATGCGCAACCGCGGTGGATGATCCAGTACAACGACCGAATCGTCTGTCATCAAGTGTAATTCCTCACAGTGAGAGATGGTTTAAATCAGAAGAGTCAACAGATACTACGTCACCATGAGGTATGCAGCACCTTGCCGCGCTCAAAAGCAAGAATAGCAAAATACACTCAGCTTTCTCTCAAAATATTGTAACCTGCAACACACCTGTCATGGCTTTCAAATTAGCTTGCTGTATTTCGGAGTGTTTCGCCCATATGATCTTGCCATTCGAGTCCATTGACATGGCAGGTTCTTCCCGGCCGAGTTTAATCATGATGCTTCCTTCGTCGTAACCCATAGCAACATTGTTTGAACCCTGAAAGACCAAGTTACGTGTTTCAAATCAAACCAGACAATCGACGCCAACAGAGCGGCGATCAAGAGAGGAATATCGCTTTTGAACGAGAGTTCAAAATCATAAGAATCAAACAAGTTCTGCTTATTTTTGATAATGCAGCTTCAACCCATTCGAACAAACAAGCAAAAAGCAATGCACCAATAGCGTGTTGTCAGACAGCAGCACAGAATAACGTTGTAAATTGAAAATCTCAGAGCGACTGCTTTCAGTTTTTAGATTTCGAGCTTTTCTCTGCGGCGAAACAAACGTAACGTTAAAAAAATTGGAGGTATTTGATGAAAAACAACACAGTGAAATCGTAGACGATCTTCACATTCACCTCTAATTGGTAAAAGTCTAATTGGCGCAACGAGATATTTTCTATAAACATTAAACGTATGCCAATAAGCACAGCCAAATATTTCAGGATCGTCCAAGGTTTTTGTGGAGTTAAAACAGCTGATACCAGTCGCTCGTGCATTGAGATATGAGTATCTGTGAATGTCCCCATATACTTGGATCTTTTTTAATCTCCGCAACCTTTAAAACAGTGTTTCTCAAGCTGTGGTCCATAGCGCAGTTTCGAGTGGGCAACGGGAGCTAAGACAAAAATATGTTAGATGGAATGAAGTTATCTGCAGACATCTAAACACAGCAGCGCGGGAACACATTGTGTTCAGCAGCAAGATTCTCATGGAATTGCAAACAGGAATAAATTCGCTAATTCAATTTATTGTGTATTTATTAATGCGTGTAAAAGGGGATAGCCTATGCTGGCAAGGCAGTGGGCCGCGCAATTTTTACCAAATGTTATCTGGGCCACGTAAGCAAAAAGGTTGAGGAAACACTGCTTTAAAATATCCGGAAAATTTGATTTGTTAACGGTTCCGTAAATTTCTTAAATTTTATGAGAGTATATCATGTTTTTCTTTCCAGTCTTTCGGCATTTTTATTGCAATTTAGTGTCTCGGTCTCGCCTTATTTGAAGATTTTTTAAGAAACAACGCAACAATTAATGATTTCTGTTAAAAATCACATGGGCGTTTCGAGAAACAAATATTTTCATCGTTGGCAAAGAATAACAAACTGATGCGCATCAGCGTTACATACAGCACAGAACACGCAGTGCACCGATGAAAGCAGTAAATCTCTGCTGGCGATGAAAGCAGTTGTTTTTCTGTTTTTCTGGTCCAAAATAATTTCCTGTAAATGACTGATTAGTATGCTGTTTCTTATACGACATTGCAATACTTCCAAGTTTCACTCTGTCAAAAACTTGCAATATTTATAACAGGGTTGTTTTTAACAATTGCCTGCGCTTTGCTTTTCATAATCGGGAGTAGAACCTTTCGCGAATATCTAAATACTCCATAAAGGTCGGTAAAAATCTTGATGTAAGGACGTCATGAGATTAAACGGAGAAACCAAATGCACACCTTCAAAGCGGCGCAGCACCAAACGCGCTCCATCCCGTAGTTGAGAGTTGTTTCCAATCGGTAGGTGTTGGCGTGCCATATCTTCACTGTGCCTGGAACAATGTTATGTAATAGTGGTCATGACCGAGTAGAGAACGAATGTTAAACTAAATGAAAAACATGGAAACAAGCGTTGAGAAGACGGAGAGTTTACCAAATGCCTACGCCAATCAGCACACGCAAAAAAGTTTTGTCACAAATGTTACAGAGCCGCCGCCTTGGATATCCACATGGCGCATTTACGACTGGGCTTCGTCGTTGAATCCAGAAGTCTTGACTTTGTTCTCTAAAGTGGAACTTTACACGCAAAGGCCATATTAGATCACACCAATTTTGGCAAAAAATACCAACCGTCTTCGGATCCCGTCATGATGATTGGCAATTCCGGATGGAAACTGACGCACACCACATTTTGCGAATGTCCTTCCAGGGTCTGAACGCAAGTCTTGGTCTGGTAGTCCCAGATCTTCGTCAAACGGTCATCCGCACCAGAAATGAGATAAGGTTTGTCACCGCCGCTGTAATAATCGACGCAGTTGACACCTGAAAATGTCGACGAGTTAAATCAATTTTTTGCATTGTTTCGCGTTGAAATTGTTGCAAACCTCTCACCAGAGGCGTTAACTACAGGTTTGAGCCAGGGTGGGGGAACTTAGCTGAGCCGTAGGGACACGCTAGCGAACATTCAGAAAAAAATCTTGAGAAATGGTGGTGAATCCGGATGTGGATGGCTATAGTAAAACCCCAAATCAACGGAAAATACTCCGAAAAACGCAAAGAACAACAACCTACTGAAAACCAAAAGCATACTAAATACCGAAATATAAGCTAAGTGGAGCCCCGGTTTTTACATTTAGCTTACCAGGTGGGCGGTTCGCACCCCTTCCCCCCTGTCAGTTACACCACTGCCTCTCACAAAAACCTCCCTGCGAAGCAGAAAGCTAGTGTCTAATGATAGAGGACCATGCATTCGCTGTGTAATATTCTTTAGGTGTAAGCTGCCACTGGCAAAATTATATTTTCAAAGGCACGACGGGATATCACGCGCACACAATCTACCCCAAGTTATCCTTGCTTTAAACCTGAAGTCAAAAAATCCCTTTTCTGTCTGAAACCAAACCTTTGTCAAAGACACGCTTAAGCATCTTTTTACATGCCGTATAGAACCTGTGAAAAAGTACCGATTCGAGTTACTGCGGCGAAACATTTTTGGGTAAAAAAAACAACTATTGACGTTCTGACATGTTTCATTTATGCAAGATTACTGTACATTAAATTTTGAAAGTTCGGTTACACAAAGCTTAAACCGCACACAGGATGGTGATGTTGCGCCAGAACGTGAACGCCCAATCCCTGAGCAACACTGTTGAGACAAACTGTAAAACATGTGATACGAACACAAAGCAACGCAACACGAACATTCAACATCTAAAAAACTAGACAAGCAGCAATACCTTTTTCATGGCCATCTAGGGTGAAGTTTGGTGTGGGGGAACCAAGCTGCCAAACCTTGATGCTGTGGTCAAGCGAAGCACTGGCAAACTGATTATTATCTTTAGGATTTATCACAATCTGCATCACGTAGTGCGTGTGTCCTTCAAATACTTGGGCACAACTCCATTTCTTATCCCAGTCCCAAAGCTTGATCAACATGTCGTCTGAAACCCAAGTCACCGCAAATACTGATCAAAAGAAAACACGAAACAACAGCCAAGTAGGTGTACTTTAAGCCAGTGCTCCTCAATCTCTGTCGCCGTTTGATTTTGGTGGGCCGCCGTAATGTTGAAAATTCAAAAAGTCCTATTGATACTGAGCACTCAATTGCATAATTTTGTTTCTGGCGCAAGAAATCTTGTAGCAACCAATTGGTGCTGTGACGGTTGTCGTTGTGACATCACAACGTTTACACGTGTTGGTCTTGGCCGGTAATGTGCTAGCTAGCGGCTCTCACTCACAGTGTGAAGTTTTGCCCGCTTGCCGCTCGGGCTCTCCGATCGCAACAAAACTATGCCGCGGCAAAATCCTGACAAAATTACTACAATCGTTACACGTTGCATGACATGAGGCACTGTGATGCTTTCACGCAGACACGCAAGAGAGCGATGCGGTGAACTTGACGGGGTAGAAATAGCTTATTCAGAAAAAGAATCAAGCTAACCATGTAGAACACTAAGTTAGAATCGACTATGTATCGTTGCATGTCTATGTCGCCAAAGTCAGCGCAGTGTCTTTGAATTTCTTGTCATGAGGCATTTGCAATGTTATTCATTGACGTTAATTAATGGTCTGTTCGGTATCACAGTCGTGGTTTCCAAGTCCAAGAAAGTCTGTACATAGTAGACAACCACGATTCTTTGTGATGATAGGTTACTCTACACAAAACGCTATCCAGATGGGCATGCAAAATTGTTCAGTTGATTTTGTGTACTCGTCAGAGGGCTACGTTCAAACGTTTCCATGCCCAAGACCATATTCTTAGCCAGAGCATAACTCACAACATACATACCACTGGATGTGAGAATGTAAGGTTGTGTTGGGTGAACTGCAATGGATCGAATGTAATCAGTATGTGCCTCAAATGCATGAGCTCGCTCCAGAGTGTTGTAATTAAACACACGGATTTGCATGTCATCCTAAACAAATAAATGACTGCATAAGAAAGCAAGCAAGATATGTAATTTTATGAAATGACTTAATAGAATGATTTATCTGAAAAACTAAGTTATGCCAACCATGTATAAATCAACAAATCTTCCAGTACATCTCACAGCTATACAGCAGTAGGAAGGAAAAACAACAGCTAACATTAAGCTCAACAAACTTTACTTACTGAACCTGTTAAGACCCAATTTTTGCGAGGAACAAATCTTGTGGCTCTGACAGGTAAGTCACAAACTTCAAATGACTTTACTATCGCCTGTGTTTCATGATTCCATATGTTCACATTGCCTGGAAACAAATGAAGAGCAAAAATTGACACCATTAAAACAATACCTGGACCTGTAAATATGTACATGCACATTATAGATGCACCACATTCAAAAAATATTATCAGATGAGCAAAATACTACCCTTTCATAGAGCAATGCATAGTTTACTACAACTAAATAAATTCTATAACCCATTTCACAAGGGATGGAGAAGATGCTGACTTCTTCAGCTGCCAGGGATTTTCTGAAGACATGGCAATTACATTTTTGAAGAATCCATGATTATTTTCAGGATGCTAGATGTTTTAACTTTCTATGCATGTCTTTCACATGTTTCAAAATTAAATTGTAAAATGGTGTCAATTAGAGATCGACCGATATGGCTTTTTTGAGGCCGATACCGATATATCAGCCATTCATGGGCTGATATATTGGCCGATACTGATATTTCCAAACTTTTTTAATCGTGTTTTCTGCTTCATTGTCAAAAATATGATGTATTTTATGCCTTACCTTTTTTCAAAACCTTAAAAATCAGGATTTATAAGCTGGAATTTTTGAAATTGCAGCAGTTTCAATACTTGATTAGCCTAGCTTGTTAGCATAGTATACACTGTTTACAATGAATAAACACAGTGCCATGAATACAAAAAGAATGTTAAAGTAACAAAGCATAAGAATAGAACACTGAATGTAAGAGAACTGCCTACGGTGTTTAAACCCAAAAAAGCAAAAACAGTGCTTGGAAGTTGAAAAATGCTTGGAAAAAAGTTGAAAAACAGTTGAGTTAGCCGGTCATCTACAACCTAGCCTAAACAAAAGCAGCACTAGGCTATAACTGATAACCACCCCTCTGCCATAAGTAAATTCCATAAGAACAAGTCACCATAACAATATCTAAGGTCGACATGTGCGCATTACGCATCCGATGATTGTGCAATAATGCCACAGTAGTTTGATCCAATCACAAACACTGCACCAGTGTTGCCAGATGCTGGTTGAAAAACCAACCCAATGTCCTCATAAAACAAGCCCAAAAACTCCAAACTAGCCCAAATTACAGCCCAAAATATGAGATAAAACTAACAGTTTGCAGTGAAAGTAACCACAAGTATCTTATTGCAGTTGCAGTCTTCGTGCAACACACAACTGACTTTCTTACAAAGCAACCCCAAACATACAAAATGACAACGGTAGTAACATCATAACAACAATCAAACTATCATTAATAATACCGCACATTGCAGTCAAAATAAAATGCTAAAAGCAGCACCCTAGTACATATTATATCAAGCATGTCTGTTTTCTTTATCTTTTGCAACTTGAAAATGCAACTTCAAACTAAGAAAGAATACGTTTGATCTGATATACTGCTTAGCAATTCTGTAAGGTGATGTAGGCTTGCATCATTTATTCTAGAATGGCAAGCAATATGTGCAGCAATTTGTAGACTTAATCTGAAATCTGGAGATGAAACACTATCATGTAGGGCAGGCTAATAGTATTACGACCTTGGTATAGCCAGCATCAAACAGACTACGTATAGATGAAAATGGAGCCGAATTTTTAATGTGCTTAGCAGTTGTAGAATGATTCTTTAAAATTTAAACCAATGTAATGTGCTCTTATTTCAAATTAGCATTTATACAATAAGTTTTTTTATCTGCTACTTGAAGCATGTTTTGTATCCAGCCTTTCAGCTTGAGATCCTTTTCTGGCTTTTCGCAATAGGCGTATCACTTGTAGGGTTGCCAGATGCGTTTTGTAAAAATACCAGCCAGTTTGACAACAGCAGGAGCGGATCCAGCTAGTAAGTGTAGGGGGGGCGATTTCAGTAATATTTGGCAGTCAAGTCTCATTACGGGTTCACTACTATAAGACAGATCAAGTATACTTCACAACATTGCTGTGACAAAATATTGGATGGCCAAATAACCTTATATCACGAATGCTGTTTTCCAAATTGTAAAAAATCATGGTGAAAAAAGTGACTTTTTTAGGTTTTAGGGGGGGGCAATCGCCCCAATCGCCTCCCCTGGTCAACAGTGCCAGATCTAAGCTGTGTTGTAATTCGTAAGTGGCACAGGGAAAATCGAGAGATAATCAGTATTGTTAACCCACACTTAACAAATCTGCCTGCATTTTGGCTGGCTCCTATTTCGGTATGTGTAACATGATAATCACACCAAAGCATTGTGTCAAAGCAAATAAACTTCGCTGAAGGAAATGTCCTGACAAGATTCATTACTACTACTAGAGTCAATATAATTTAAAGAAATTATGCCTTAGTTCTTTCTGAAGTTAAGGCAAATTATTTATTTTTGAATTACTGGCTTCAAGCACTGATTTTCAAAATACTGGCCTTTTACTGGCCTCAATGAAATTAGCAATAAAATACCGGCCAGGCCGGTGAAATACCGGCCATTTGGCAACCCTAATCGCTTGTCATTCTGGGCCCATCAACTCATCATATCCTTCATGAAACTCTGATACTTGTACACTGCTGTTTAACTAAATCAACAGTGTAGCATCAGCAAAAGCATAAGCTGTATCAATAAGGTACACTCTCTCTGCACAAACGAACATGGCGAGTTGTGCTGGGGGTGTTTTTCCTATTGTGACTATGTCTTGCGTGCATACAAGCTTTACTCGTAGTATCAATAACTAGCAACAGTAATGGACTGCATGATGTGACCACAGCAACACCATGTCCTTGTCCACAAACTTAGGCCTGAATGAGATCAACACTGTTGACCATCAGAGATGAGCGGACTGTCATGTTTTCCAATCCAGATCCAGTCCTGAATTTTCAAAACTCAGTCCAAGTCCAAACACAGCCAAACTTTTTTTGAAATTTAAAGTCCAAGTCCAAACAATTAACAAAATACAGCTTTTTAATAGCAAATACTTCTTTTCCATAACTCAGTCCAAATCAGGTCCTGATCCTAAATTATGAAGCAATTTGTAGTCTGGATCCAATCCAGATTCAACAAAATTCGGCATAGTCTAGATGCAGTCCAAACCCAGTCTAGTCCAATCCTCATCTCTGTTGACCATGCGATCACACACACACAATAACCTGATCTCAAAGCTTGATCTATTGGATCTTACATCAAGAGAACAGAAACGAACGAAAAACGCCAGCGATCACATTACTTCATGTAAAAACAAACCTCACTACCTCAACAGAATTGACAAAAACTATACTCTTTGATAGAAAAATCCTTCGAAAAAACAGCCCTAAAAACCACATGCATTTTGATAAAACTAGCCCAAAAAAATGCAACCTGTAACAGCAAAAAAATCCCACAATGCAACAAAAAAACAGCCCAATTGTGTGGGAAAACCACCCAACTGGCAACACTGCCCTGCGCTCTTAACTTGCGTTTTGCTGATCGTGTTTAATAAACGGACAACAGCAATTGTCATGCAATAATGACCACTGACTACTGCGCTGCTATCGAACCGAGCGACAAATCATTGCTTCAATATATTTGTGAAATGTTGGAGTACTGCTCCAGTAGCTTGTGTGCCACATCCACAAATGCTGGTTTCACATTTGTAACAGCTTGGATTGTGAGATCACAATTATCATTATTATGCCTCGTGGAAAATGTCGATTAAGTTAACCCACAAACACGATGTTTTAGCTTGCATACAGTAAAACCCGCGCGCTTATAAGAAAAGTAGAATCCTTTTAAGATGCTACTTGCAACTGCTTCATAGCGACAGTTGCCGTCACTAATGAGTAACGATTGCATTTGTAATCCTATTCATAATGCCATAAATGTTGCTTGACATAACGCAATTCATTTTTCATGCAAGCTTTTTAAAATTAATCTGCGCTAAACTAGGCATTGATTGGACTTCTGCACCTTAAGTACTTAGTCAAAGTTTTCGTGCTGCAAAACTTCGAGAAGTGTAACAGGAGTTTATTCGTACACAACACCTGCACGTGGTGGCTTCAAGCATTGCGAAACTTGGCGATGATGCTTTTGTTTCGGTTGTGACGGCCGACGCGCACTGCATGGTTAATCTTGTCAGTTTGTTTATGAAACCGCACTTGCTAGCGTTGCTGTAAGATAACTGTCTAGACTTGCTTCGTTGTGCTTTCTTGCGCAAGTTGTCTGCATGCATGTAGAATATAACAGCGTTTTGTCAACTCCTATTGAGGTCAATAATATCGGTAAAACTCAAATATCGGCCGATATATCGGTCGATCTCTAGTGTCAATATTGCCATGCACAACTGAACAAAGCTGGTTAAGATGCAACAAAAAACTAAACGAAAAATATACAGCATACTTTTTGCAAAATGTCATTAGGAAACTCCCACATCTTTAAAATCCAAGTTGTTCTAAGCAGGGTGCACACCTAACAATCAAACAACCAAATGGAACCAACACTATACCTTATAAACACATTGTACTGTGCAGTGTGCACCACTAAGCAGAATATTCCTGCATCAACTTAACATTAATACTTAACCAGAGAAAAACCAAGTAGATACTGTAACCACATAAATCCACACTACTTCAAAGCAATACATTTTATTGACATGCTATACACTCAAATCTCTTATCCAAAATTTCTTATATTTCTTATCGAACTAATTATCTGCTTCTACTTGCACATGTACAAAAGACAAAAAAATACTGAAGGGAATGCTACCATCAGGCCAGAAATACAATAACTCTTGTATGACATTTCCTCTTTATGACACTATAGTACATCTTTCTCAGCTTTTCTGATGAAGCCAAGACAATTGAAAAGGAAAACAGATGATACACGTATAGCTGCTAATTGTACAATTACAAATGAACCTGCTTTTACTAACTTCATTTAGGAAAATATCCTGGAACTGAACCTGTTGCACTGACGTCATATGGTAGTTTCTTTAACAGTTTCACTTTGCTTGTCCTTGTCACATCAACCTTCTGCTTATATTGTTTTCTATATGTAAGCAGGATTGCTACAAGAAGAGGTGTGTGAGCTTTGTCAGGTGGCCACAGTATGGGCATGTTCTGAGAAGGGATGAGATGTACTGAGAAGGGCGCTGGACTTAAAGATAAATGGATGAGGAAGACCACAAAAAAAATGAAAAAGGCATGTGGAAGAGCAAATTAAGAAAATTGGTATGAGTGAAGAAGACACTTGAAATCGATTAAAATGGAGAGGACTGAAATTAGTTGCAAGTCATCAAGTTAATGGCTGGGGTTCTAGAACAACCATGTTGCGAACAGCCACCTTAGCCCTGGTACATTCAACCACAGAGTACTGCATCTGGTGCTGCAGTGCTCACACCCACCTTATTGACCCCATCATCAATGACACCTTGTGAATGTGACTGGATGCCTGCGTCCTACACCAGCAGACAACCTTCCTATCCTCACAGCATCCAACCTGCTGAGCTTCGTTGCAATGGAGCCACACTGTCTCTAGCACGCCGTGCGATGGAGCCCAGACACTTGCTCCACCCAGCACCCACCTGTCCACTGAGTGCAAATGCACAGTGCCTCAAATCGAGACACCCATCTGTACCTGCTGCACAGCAACTCATCAGTCTGTCTGGCAACAACAACATACGTGCGGCGTAGAGATGGTACGTGCTGCTAACAGTCCAGTCTTCGGGCCGTCCGCTAAAGGTTTGGAAACAGCCCACTAGCAACTTTTTTTGTGGTGACGTCATTCCGTGCCGCTACGGTCTGCTCGCCAATAAGGTGAAATTTTTGTTTTCTGCAAAGTTTCAGAATCGAACAATGAAATTTTTTGCTGTTCTTCTCTTTCACCGTTCTGCTCATATTCCGTTTCATCACTGGTTTCCATGCAAATCAGTTAACCACGTTACAGAATCAATAAAAGCAACAAACACTTTCATTTATAGTCTGTCGCTGTTGCCCAAGTTTAGGTTTAAGACAGGTGTTCCCAAAATTTCTCTGGCCATGTACCCCTTCAGCATTTCGATAGATGAGCATGTCCCCTAAAATTTCTTATGACAAAAAGGTTGAGGAAAATAACAAAAATATATTATCAAATAAGCATGATTTTGAAAATAATATTCGCGGATCAATGTATAAATATTTCGAAATGACATAGCCTATATGTAAACGCATTTTTCCCTTCCATTGCTAACCTTAAATGTTCCCCTTCAGATAGGAAATGTAGCTCTAAGGGTACGTGCATCCCAGTTTGGGAACCCCTAGTTTGGGATTAGAGGCTAACTTTAGGTTAGAGTTTAAGGATTATACTTAGGGTTTAGGTTTAGTATGTTACTACTAGCAATTGTAGTGCAGCCTAGAGCACACTTGTCGTGTGTTACATGTTACAGTCAGCGGACGAATAAGTTTTCAAAAGTGAAGGTCCCATGACCGACGTATAGCCACTAGCCTAAGACTACATGGTTTTAGTGTCCAAAGGATACTGAAAACAAGTGTTGTCACTTGGAAGTGGCTATGGAACCACCAATGGATCTTCCTATTTCTAAACTTATTCGACCATGCCGCATCGCACAACGTGGTTGAAACAAAGTGGTCACTTTGTCACTTAACCGGCATTGATCTGGTAGCTTAACGGATACTTTCCAAGTCTGCCATGCCAATGGTTTGCCTCTTGACTTGGTGCCTTACATTTTCATAAGTGAATGCTTGCACGTTGCAATTCGTGGAACCAGTTTTTCTTTACTTTTTTCAAAACTTTCTAAACTTTTCCTTTAGGGGTTAGCGTTAGGTTAGGGTTAGGTCAGCGTTAGCTTAGTGTTAACTTAGCATTAGGGCTATGATTAGAGTTAGGTAAACAAAGCCTACTGCATTCTCCTCGTGCGTTACTGTCACGTTACAGGAGAAGGTTGAATAAGGTTTCAAATTTAATAGATCCATCGATGGTTCTGTAGCCACTGCCTTGTTACCTGGCTTTTGAGGTTACATTATATTACGGGCCACAGGCCAGAAATAATTTGAACAGCATGGGTCCAGCTTAACCGCCTCTGCACCAGTGTCAGACGTTTCTGCTTGTACAGATGGGGTATGGCATCCTCTGCAGCCTGTGAGTGTGGGGCAGAAGAACAAACCATCAACCATGTGGTCCTCCAATGTCGAATACATCAATCTCCTCATGAACTGCACG
>Ga0210059_1013194_pt1 | contig 12388 bp, 7 predicted proteins | sample Ectturendosymbi2_FD_188042 | JGI IMG/M metagenome (GOLD analysis project Ga0210059, IMG submission 188042) | Ecteinascidia turbinata endosymbiont from Florida, USA - Sample 2 (SPAdes) (version 2) | ecosystem: Host-associated > Tunicates > Ascidians > Unclassified | place: Key West, Florida...
AGCCTATGTTGGGTTTTATAGGGATCATAAGAAATTAATCTTCAAAACAACGAAAAATCATCATGCAACAGGCATTTATGTTGGCCCCCCTACTTTTTTCTTGGCCCCGCAGTGACCCCCCACTTTTTTAATTCTAGAATCGGTGCTGGGAGTGACCTTCCCAAGAACAGCCTGGATCCGTCTTAACCGCCTCCGTACCGGTGTCGTGCGTTTCCGCTCCTGCTTGTACAAATGGGGTATGGTCTCCTCTGCGGCCTGTGAGTGTGGCGCAGAAAAACAAACCGCCCACCAAATTGTCCTCCAATGCCCAATCCATCGACCTCCACATGGGCTGCGTAGCCTGACGGTTCTGGACGACGAGACAATCGAATGGCTGCTCAACATCTATCCCGAGGTCTAGTGCGGCCAAGCAGTGATTATGAACTGGCTCAAAAGAAGAAGGAAACAATGAATAACTTCTTTCAACGAAGTAAACTCATGGCAGCACACTGGCTCGCTATGCACAGAAGGCGCCGCGTCTATTCTCAGTGAAGTCAGGTGCTGCAAATTCTGATGAACAACCGGGCACTGCACATCATTTTTGTCCCTCTTGTTTTTTATCGACATGCACCAGCGAGTAAAACCCTACTAGAAAACTTCAAAATAGTTTCGAAACACGTAACTGAACGTGTAAATTTTATCAGGGCACGGGCTCGTCTTTCCAAAGTGTTTTATAAAGAATTGATTGATCTTCATTGTTAAACAATGCTTTGTCTAAATTCATATCTTGCAACAGTAAATTTTCCAATTGTTCGACATTTCCTTCTCTGTCGAAAGGCGTATTTGAAGTTATTATACCTTTTCCAACTATTTATGTGTGAGGCAGGGTTCTCTTCATTGATGACCATGAAACGAAACATCAATCTGGATTGGTTCCTAAGGATGACACGAGAGTATTTCTTTCATCCACTGTCCTCAAAATATTAGATATTGTGTAGAAAACAAGCACAAAAGTCGCACTGAGTGACTGATTGGGCAACCAATAAAAGAAAATTTAGAACATGGTTGTATAAATTCTTTCTTCTAAACATTTTGCCCCTTGACTCAGTGATATGCGGATTCGTATGAAACTGTATTTAGAATTTCAACTACCTCAGCGAACTACTTCTTTAAAACTATTCATGCTTGCTTGTTAGAGCATTTTATTAAAGTTTCATCTCAGAGACTGACAATTCCGGACAAGCATTGCCCTAAAATTGGCTCCAGTAAGCACAAAAATTCTTCATATACCTGAGTTTAAGTTCACAACGTTTTTCCAGAACCTGCCCCGGACCCTTTAGAGAAAAATTCATGTCTTGACACTTTGAACATTGTTGGGAATAAAATCAATTTTCTTGATTTTATTAAAGGGTAAATGGGACAAAAAAGGTTAAGAACCAATGGTCAAGAGCGTTCACCTCATTTGCCTCGGCAAGAAGCAAAATGTCAGGTTTCGCCTGCCGCAAATTGCCGTTACTAAAAATCAAATTAAAAAAAAGAAAGGAAGCTGCTGCGTGAAATTGTTCAGCGACTGATTCAGATCAAAACTACCGCTTTGATTAAGTTCCCTCCGATGGAAACGCGTTTAGGAAATATAAACAAACTTGAAAATCAGTGTGCATCAACAGCTTTTTTGGACGCAAAAGACACCTTAGAAAAATTAAGTAATATTTTCAAACGTTTGATTTGCTGCTTCCACGTGAAACTGCATTCCTCAAAACAGCAAAGAACCGTCAAATGTAAATACGCCCATTTTAATCTTGGTCGGATAAACTTATTCCTCATGCACGTCTGTGAACTCCCATAAGCAACCTTAAAGTGAAAAACACTAGTGAATTGTCTGTTCCCGATGCAATTACTCCAAAAAAGACGGAAAATCATATGTAGGTGCTTAATTACTCAAAACCACCGTACAAAAGGATAGACAATATTTTCAAGGCATGCTTTGATAATAGGAATACTTAAATTCTAAAAAGACTATTTCCACTTCGTTCCGTGTCTTAAAAGTGCGTAAGACGCAGTTTCTCTGAATCGCTGCTGAGTGCTGTAAGCAAAAAGAACTTGGAATATTCAGTACAGAGCTTTGTTTTTGAAAGTGTATTGCAAACTACTAACTTGTTTTTTGCACTGTGCTAAAGTAAAAGTTGTTGTTTTCTGAATACGTACACTCAGTGAAGAAGGTTCGATTTTGAAGACGCAAGCGAATAGTTGAGATTTATACAACTAACGATGCTCTCAAATATTTTTAGGGCAACGTGATTTCACATCAACATTTTTTCAAACGAATACTAGCAGAAGGGTCAGATTCTGTTAAATACTTTAACAACACTGATCTGATTTTAGAGTGAACTTTCGCAGACTATAATATCCAAAAGGGCAAATTACACAAAGTTGTAAAAAATTGGTTTGTAGTTTATTCCAGATATCTAATATCTCAAGACGTCTTGCGTAGTACCGATTTCACATATTCAATGCATACCTAGTTCCACTGGCTTCACGGTGTCATCTAATGTTTTACAAAGCAAGTTCTCCCTAGACTCACATTTTGATCTGAAGTGACAAGACAAGTTTAAAATAAAATGATGGAATATGTACGATTCTGTTTAGTGTTAGTAGCTCATTACGACAAGAAGTGCCTCGTTGCATGTATTAACGAAAAACAAGCAGCACAAAGTTGAGAATCTGTTAGTTAATATAATCATACAAGTATCTACAATAGTACTTTGATGAATTAGAAACGAAGGTTACGTGACGTGATAGCATAGGGACGACACAAGGTTGGAGACTCGATATCATACAGGCCTCAACAAAGATATGCTTCATGGCTAAGAAACAAATTACTTGATATTCTTATGTTGACGGTATGAAGAAACACACAAAGAGAGATATTTGGAGAAAAAATCTTGTGACCCAAGGCACAAAACTGATCTCCCCAATACAAACGCATACAAACCAAAAGCAGTGTAATGATTTCAGACAACCATATATATTAACACTTATGTTGGGTACACCATAAGACAAGCTACAACTCCTATTTTACCGACCCAGCGGAACGAAACGTTTTTACTTATAACCATTACTGAAGACTTACGTCTACGTCTAAGAAAGCTAGCCCCCTTTAATCGACCGGGTGTACGTCGCTAAAAGAACATAAAAAATTCTTTGTGTTGTCCGTCTCTGGTGGAGGTTTACCTGCAAAGTGATTGTTAGCCACAAACTAATATGGAGGCACAACTGGCATGCAAGTACAACAAGAGTTCATAGAGAATTTCCCTCAGCACCGCAGGGTTCCGCAAGAATTCCAGTAAGAACCTTTTCCTTTCTCCTAACAATTTCTGGTGTAGCCCAAGTGGTCCATTTCTCTCGACAGTTGACACATCGAGCAGGGCAGACAGAAAGTTTGAACAACGCAGTCGTCGCATATAGTTCCCTGCAAGATACAGCAAGCATCGAATGTGCGTCAACTTATATTAGCATAGAAAATTAACGTATTTCAACAAAACAAACTTTAGGATCACTTTAACCAAATGATTTTAGTTACTTGCTTACGGATATAGTTCTCATATTCAAGGGCCGACATCATAACAAATAAAACTGAGTTAAGTAATTGCAACCAGTTTTCAGTAAAAAGTTTTAGTTTAAAGCGCGCTTTTACTCGGCAATTTTATTCTGTAGGTGAAATGCGCGCATGTGTCTTTGTGCGAGTCCGTCCATGTGTGTGTGTGTGTGTGCATGTTTGTGTCAGAATTCATAACAGTGACGTTGATTTTAAGCAAACATGCCTTCTCCAAATTAATTGACCCCTTCAAGAAATGATAGCAAAGTGGATCATCAATATCATTGGCACGGTGGCCCCAGTAGCAATTTGTCCAATACAAAAATACATAGTGAGTTGAGTTTATTTCCTGCCGCCATTTTCATGCTAAAAACGCTGCAAACATTTGTGGATCTTGCTAGATGTGAAAGGGTAATGATAACCTGGACAGAGTTTCATTTTATTCTAGGTTTGTTTTCTGCCACGGTCAGATCCTTCCAGATCTGAGCACCTGACCTAGTTGTTATTACTTTCTAGCTATAAGGCCTTGACCTGACCCACCTAGAGAGGCCAGTTGCGACCTAGCACTAGGTGCACCATTGTGTTGATCATCTAGCAGCTCTTTACCGCGCTAATGCAAAACCACGAGCTGAACCTAGACAGTACGCTAAACCTTTACATTTGAAAGGCATTGACTCGACAACCCTGCGGTTCTTTCGATGCCCTGGCGTCCTTCCACTGGTTTGTTGCTTATTTATCAACTCAACTTTGAAATATCATGTTTTTCACGTTGCGTGAAACAACTACGGTTTGGAGCGTCACATGGCGCTCAAGTACACATTTTTACATGAACAGAATTCACCCATTATAATGAAACGGCCAAAAGAAACGATGTAAACGACATTTTGCAGACGCTTCGGTAACTCCTGTTACCATCATCAGTGCATTTGCAAACTGAACTGCAGTGATCTTGTTGCAAATTCTCATGGTCACTAATTTTCTTTGACTGTTATTTTCATTAAGGTAATTCAGCACTTCTGCTTTTTGTGTACCAAAGAATTCACCCAGTAATTTTGTTTTAATCAAGACGCGAGAAGAAACAATTTTTTAGGTGGAGGCAGTGAAGGATGGAGATTCGACATTGTTCGCAACATAATGGATTGAGCAAGAAAAGTAGCATGGGTTTACTCAAGCCGCAGGGTTACAAACATGGAAAGTTCCAGGAAATTGCGACAGGCAACCACTACTGTTTTTTTTGTTTTGTGGTAAATGAAGCAAGTGTGAGCATGCTGCAAGCTCTTCGTCTCATTACGTACCAAAATTTACGCTACACGATCCATTGGCGCAAGAGCAAGAATACCTTGCATTTCTGGCTAAATTACAGGAAATAAGGGAAAAAATGGTTAACTGACTGCAAGCAAAGACCAACTTGTATTGCATGGTCCAAGGTGCATTAGCAAAGTTTTGTTGCAGTGCACAGGCTTACTCGCTTTTCAACAAGTTAACGTGGACATCAAAGACAAGCCGGTGCGCTTGCTGGAATCTGTTGGGACATCAGCACCTCACGTACAATTGCAATTTTAGAATTCATACTGAAACCTATTAGTGCAGACTTCTGCAAAAACGGTCCAGACGAGTTTAGTTTTGTCAAGGGACAGCCGTCAATACATTGGAGACCAGCTCAACTGATGAGACCGCCTTACCAAAACTCGAGAAAGTGGAAAGCTAACACCAGTGTTTACCGTTATGGTGGCAGATGTGAAAGCACTATACCTCAGCTTGTGCAGAAGCACGGTATCAAAAGCTCTTGAATGTTCATTGGACAAGTATTCCAACTATAACACCAAGGCCGGAGAAACCTTTGTCGAACTGAACAAAATTCACCTGAGCAATGTTGTCACCCAACGCGCAGACCAACATGTCCCCCAAACAAAGGGAATTATAACCGGTGATATCGAACCACTGTCTCACTGGCAAACATTGTTGTGCATTACATCATACAGCTGATTGCTGGTGTGCTACGTAAGGCACAACTTTTCCGCAGATTTATCGATGACATGATTTGGATAGCTACATCAGAAAGATCAAATGAAGCATTTGAAAACCACTAACTTCAGCATTGCCAACAGTGGCTTGGGACTAACGTTTCGCCAAGCTTGCACAGCCGAACAACGGGTGAAGTTGAATTCCTAGATTTTAACCACTGCGTTGCAGTAACTACTGATGATGATTTTGGGGTTGTTACTAAAGACATAGTAAAACCACAGTTGAGGTAAGACAGTTCATTTACGGAAAATCAAGCACATCACCCAAACACAACACTCAAGTCAATCTTATAGTTAGCAGATGGGGAAAGATGTAGCCCAAACATGATAGGAATGGGATCAAATTTGGAAAGGAAAGGTTACGGGCACCCAAATTCTGACAGAAAAGATGACCCAATTAAGGTATGGGCTACATCTTTCCCCATCTGCTAACTATAGCAGAGAGAGAAAAAACTTTAATTTGAAGGCAATGATACCCTACAAATGACCCATTACAATTGGGCAAAGACTTACAAACTACAAGCACCTTGCTTTAAACACGACAAAAAAGCATGCCAAAGGCATGTCAACGCCTTGCAACCACTGCGCACGTTGTGGTTGCCATGGAAAATACAACAAATCAATGGTACTATGTGCTTCACAAATGACCAAAACTAAATATTTCCCGGTGAACCAAAACTTATGAACAATATTTCGGTCAAACCATGAACAAATTTTCCACGAGATGATCATCGCACCGCACCTGTGCATGAAGCTTGCACTGTTACTTTTGGTGAACAAGCCAGTTTTCACTCTGGAAAAGTGTGAAGATAAATGATATCATCAACTTCACGCACAAATTCATATTAAACAAATAGGCCTTGCTCGTGTGAAATAAATTCTGCTATCGTTTGCGCTGTTCGTTGACGTATTTTGACCTTTTCACCACCAACCTGCTGGCGTTGTTGTTTTCATCCGCCACAGCGTTTTTAAAGGCGCACGCTAGAATTTGGTCTTGGTTTGAATACGTGCTCTCCACAATGGGGTAAGGAAGAATCTATTGGCAGCAAGTTTTAATAAGTCGATTTCACGTGCAATTACCCAATTTAAGTTCTGAAATTTGCAAGCAAAGCTTACAGGTGAAACGCTGAAAGACTAAAGTAAGAGCAGAGAAAGCCAACAAACTCAAGAATAAAATGAATAAATCGAAGCACAAGCTCTTGAATCAGAACAACTTCACTTAAATTACGAAAGTCGAAAAACATGCCGCGACAGATAAAAACTTATAATAAAGTATAAAAAACATTTACTCAAATGATTTCACTAGAGCTGCGAAACTAACTGGTTGACGCCAGTAAGCTTCTGTTTTTTTTAAACAGAGTTCGCTCAAATGGCGAAGAACGTAGCAAGGACGCTAACGTAGCAAGGACGCTTTAGTGATTTTGCAATCAATGTAAATTTAGCCTTTCAACTTTTCACCCACAAGCTATGTTTGCAAATTTCAGAACTGATGCGTATTTTTATGGTTGCAACGCTACGGATGCAGTATTGCTTACGCATTCTGCCACGTTCTGAACCGTACGGCGTGTTGTATCAAGCTTAAACGGACCGTTACCTTATTGAATGAAGCGTCAGTTGGTTTTGAAATTGAATTGAACGTAATTATCCGAAAACGGTGTATTTTATAGTTGATTATCGCAGCTAAGTTACATCTGAAGTACGTTTTTGAAGTTCCAGTTAACGCAATTATATGAGAAAGACGTATTTCAAGGTTATAATTGTAGCAGTTGGTGTTGTGATATCTTCACTTCAGTCGTGACTCTGAGTTAAATGATTCCTCAGCCCGTGTGTTAGCCCAGGGGTGCTCACACTTTTTCAGCATGCGAACTACTTATAAAATGAACAAGCCAAAATAATCTAACTACTACGAAAATGCAAAATAATATTAATAAATATATTGAGAACTTTTTTACAATGTACGTTGTTTTACCTTGCGTATGCTCATGAGCCCATATTGCACAGCAGAACACAAACTATTTACAATCATTTTTCACAATTAATGATGTACATTGGCTGGACAAGGACATGTCCTCCCAGCGGCGCCGAAGGTTTAATTGTCATGCGATTTGCTCTCAGCACCTTTGAGATCGACTTGTAGATAGCGATCGCCCGTTTTAGCCTTTCAACGTTTCACCTAATAGTATTTCTTGCAGATTCAAGGACTGATGATGCGTAGTGTTACGTAAAATCGATTTCATATTCAAAATTTACAGGTACTTGCTTGCCTCACATGTGGAGAGTAGCTACTTGATGCAGATATCTGCAAGTTTGAATCATCGCAAAAAGATGAAAACAGAGCCCATTTGGCTGATTCCTTAAACTTGCAGTAACTCTGGAACTTTTAATTGCCGACTGCAAGCATTACAAGTTACAAATTAATGTACAACTCACAAGGGTATGGTAAAACGTTACCAACAATTTGTTGATCGAAAAGATATGTTCTCACTAACAACACCACTCATGGTTGTGTCGGCCATAAGCTTTGACAGTAACATCACTGCAGTGTCGATTCTTGTGTTGTTGTTTAAGCATGATTTTCTCTGTAGGTTTTTTCAAGTGGTTGGATTTCTCGTTTGCATTTCGTTCGACTGCAATGGTCGAATGATCGAAACATGGTATCAACCGCGTAGCATGTTCATGCTTTGTCTGCGTAAACATGTTTGCTGTTACACTGTCTCACAGCGAAGGTGAAAATTCAAGTACAAGCTGTCGTTACCAGAAACATTCATTTCGATCTGGCATCATGATCAGTTTCTTATAACGTGCAAGTGTTGGTTGCCAATAGTAGCAAAAGAAATAACTTCTCTAAACACCAATAATGGTCCCACGAATTTCAAGATATTTAACGACTCTGTAAGCTGGTAGTACAAGCAGCACCTTGCCTCTACAAATATTGTTGATAGTTGCGGCAAAACCAAAGAGCTGATAAGACTGTAAAAGCACAAGCGGATTAAAACAAAGACCACTAGGAATTACTCAACCGTTGCAACGTGATTTACAGGCTTTCTCGCTCGTGCTGTGCCTGCAACATCAGGCAAACACAAAGAAATTCCAAGAATCACGTAGACGAGCATCGAACCTAACCATGCTGTCAGTTAGCAGGCATTTGAAGAAGAGCCAAGATTATCGGGTTGATTTTAACAACTCCGTGGTCATCAGTACTGACAATTGGCGGCTGCCGGAGATCCCTGAATCTTTACTTATTCAATAAGATTACAACGCCTCTATATTTTTAACCTACTGCAAAGCTGCGTGCATGTCTATCCGTGACATAACTGGCTATTACCACCGGCACGCATTTCGCTTTGTCACAATACTAGTTAGCTTCGCGCCACTGTACGCTACTACCGTCAGTTTCCCGTTTTCTTTATTTTTACAGCGCCATTCACCCCACTGGCTGTAAAAATTGGCAGAGAGCTCACTGCAGCACATCTTTACTCATGCTGATGATAGCAATGTTTACCGAAACGTCTACTCTACGATGTCTTTCAATACACTTGCTTTTGTCGCGAATTTTATCATTATGCCGTTCAGCAGTTCTGTTTTTCGTTAGCTGAAACAATTGATTGAATTGTACACCAATGCTACCGGGAAGCATCAAGGCCTCGAGGCGTTGGAAGCATCCGCTTGCAGGCAAAACATTAAAATACGTAAGCAGCACAAACACGATCAGTGAGAGGCGAACTTGTTACTCCACATTAACTTTCCCGCAGATAAACTCAAATTTCTCGCAAATACGATCTATGCCTGCGTTTAAAAAAAAATATTTGAAGACAGTGCAACAATCGGTCTATAACAGTGGTTCCTCACCTTTTTGATCTCGCGACCCATTCGAAAATATTACATAAGCGCTTGGCCCTAGTCATTACCTGCAACTCCAAACGTGTTCAAATAACAACCGACAAGATAAAAACACTAAAATTTCACATGTTACATTCACAGTATTTACATTCCTATGCAAAACAAAACACCACATATGCTACTCAGTGGGACGACTGAGCTTGCGTTTGTGCAACTAGTCCTGAAATTTTTTGGGGTGTGTTGGTGAGAGCTAATCTCAAGGCATTGTTAACAGCCAGTCTGTTCCTTAACTTTTGTCTTAATGTGGACAAGGGTTGAATACCCGGCCTCACAGACAGGAGTGGATATTAGAATTTAGAGGCCCGAAGCAAACTATCAGAAAAGTGCCCCATGAAAGTTGAGGGGCTCCCTTTGGCACATTTGCACGTAGTTTGCTTTATTTTGAAAAACCTTGGACTTGCTTCAGATCTTATTAAATGTGGCTCTAGATTCGTTCATAACCTGTTCATAACCTTTAACAAACCAACGCTAAGTGCGAAAATCTCATAGGGGTGCCCGCAGCATCTCTGAAAAAGGGGAGTTCCAGTAGGGCTGGGTTCAAGTAACAAAAATTATGTTGAAGTAATAAGTAATTTCTGACAGATTTATTAAGCGACATTGGTAATTCCAGCAAGTTAGGAATATCGACATTAGACTTGAAAATATGCAAGTGCATCAAAATCATTGCAATTTTCTAATCACACAATGGGTGGTTCAGAATAAATTCGCACCTGTTGTGCTGGTCACGATTCAATTTCGTGGAATGAACTTCTAGTTCCAAATCAACATCACGATGACAATCAACAATTGTTACTCACAAAGCGCTGTGCACAGACAAAATATATTCGCCAACAGTTTTTTTTGTGTCATGATGCATGTCATATATAGTATTGTGTTTATAGCAGCAGGTGTGGCTTAAAAATCTGAACTTTTCTAAAATCAAATTACTTAAAATATATCAAGTGTAATAAGTAAAGGTGTAAGTAAGTAATTGAGTACAGTAGAACTGGTCACAATTCGCTTAATTCGTCACTTTTTCGTCGGTCCCCGCAGAATTTCTCTTCTGTTCGTCTAATTAGTCAATTTGCTTAATTCGTCACCTCTTTCTATCCCTTAGAAGCGTTTTGTTCGGCTAATAAGTCATTTGCAGTTTCGCTTTTGATGTGTAACCAGCTAGTACGTGTGGGAATTCAAACAAATTAAGGATCTGTATCTGAGAATTGTTGCACCTCGCAATTTTTTTATCGAATTTATACACGAGGTGCGAAGCGCGACCCGACTCCCCATTGAGAGAACGTAGGAAGTCTTTGCAGTTTGTTATAGATTTGAAGTGATAGAAGAGTCCAGATAGAGTAGAGGAATTAATTATTGTATTCAACCATACCGTCATAAACTTGTATTTTACTGCAAATAAGAACACTATGTGTACGAGTTTACCAGGTTCTATGATAGAGTTTTCACTTGTTTGCATAATTCGTCACTTTTTTCTAATTCCCTTGAGGTGACGAATTAAGCAAATTCTACTGTAATTACTTTTTGAACCCAGCCCTATATCCCAGGTTACTGTCCCTCACTCGCTCCCCTAAGCCGTCCCTGCTCACAGAGGTACTGTAGGTGGAAGCGAATGGAAGCAAACGAAAGGGGAGCATAGTTAGGTTTGGATATGATTGCTGCGTAGCATACCGGAAGTGCGTCACGGATTTTTCAAAGAACAGGTCACGTTCGCATCTGCAAGTACACTCATACATGAATAGGAACATATGCGAAAACACAATCTTCTTTAGGATGCAACAGTTTGATTGAAGCGCATTAAATGCAAACTATATCATATTACAAAGTTATTTTGATCGTTTATGCGCATCACTATCACTTGTTGGGCCTGCTGGTAAGATCAACATCTGTCAACCATACGCTACTTTAGTAATTTTTCCTGGAATCATGAGATTGAACCATAACGAATACAAATAGTGGATATAATACAGAACTGTAAATGATGAAAATATCGCTTGTGCTTTGTTGGAATTTTAGCTGGTAAGTATTCCCAGTAGGACAGATGTTTGCGAGGCTGACGTAATCTCAGTATCACTGGGCAGCACTTGTAGTGTTGGTGTGTTCCCAGGGTAAAGTCAATTGAAACTGTATATAGTAGAAACTGAACTGCATAGGAATTATAACGGAGATAATGTCAACTTCACAAAAATCTGAGTTTCGGTTTTACTCACTGATGTAACAAAAAATGTTGACATGCGCGGTACTAAAAATTCAAGACTTCAACAAACTATTGAAGCTGTTGTTCACGACCCACAGCCACTCCTCTGCGACTCACTTCTGGGGCCGCGACTCACGCGTTGACAACCACTGGTCTATAGGAACGTTCCAAGAATTGGAGCATTTAATTGTATACAGTAAATATAAGAACTCAATTTAACAGTGAAGAAAACAAACGTGAAGCGTTACATTTTATCATTAAGTGTAAAGAGGCCTGCCCAAAACCGTTCTTCGTTGTGCGAAAGGATTCCCCCAGCAATTCTTTTCCAAACACGAAGCCAGCCTAGTATTGCCACCTCCAAAAGTATGACCTGTGGGCAGTGCTATGGCGAGAATGTTGCAGATGCTGATAACAAAGCAAAGGAGGAAGTTTATCACATTATCTGTAGGTTTATTAAATTACGGCAACTTCAAATGCAGTTACAATTACTCAAACTTGGAAAAGTTCTTACAATCACTTAGTCAAAGTGTAACTGTTTTCATTCAAATACATCCAAAAAACTATATCTATAACGTTTACCGCTTTGGTTGACGTTGAAATTTTTTGAAAACAGTATAGGATATTTACAGAAGCAATGTCAGCGGTAAATTCCACAAGCATATAAAAATTTTCCATACGATGCCAACTTTGTTAATATACAGT
>Ga0210059_1013195_pt1 | contig 12388 bp, 5 predicted proteins | sample Ectturendosymbi2_FD_188042 | JGI IMG/M metagenome (GOLD analysis project Ga0210059, IMG submission 188042) | Ecteinascidia turbinata endosymbiont from Florida, USA - Sample 2 (SPAdes) (version 2) | ecosystem: Host-associated > Tunicates > Ascidians > Unclassified | place: Key West, Florida...
ATGTGGCTGTCACCACTCCTCTTCATAGTCCGAATGAATTGGATAAACAGCAAGAGCTGAGTCAGAGTGTCGCTGTTGGAAGCTACAGAATCAGTTGTTTCCTTTATGCCAGGGTCTCCCAACCCTACGGCCCGTCATTTCATCCAGCCCTCAAAGGCACTTTATCAATAATGAAAAATAACATTGTTACAAAAATTTGTTGATTTTGTAGAATGTAACATATCCCGAATCAATGACATTATGCAAGAAGGTCAAGTGAATGTCTGTTGACAAAGTACTACCGCGCTGCAGGCTGGCCTAACCCTACTCGATATGTTGTTCCAATCTGAGGTCTTTGTTAATATAGCAGAATTCCCTTATATAAGAGTGGTTTTCAACCTTTTTCATGCAGCGACCCATTTTGCAACCCAATTTAACCTAACGACCCCCTTCCAAAAATTTCCTGTCAGGCATATGAAATGCAGTTGTGTTTGCACAATAGATATCACAATGGCTAAAAGTAGCGTACGACGTCACTATGTTGAAAAAACTCATTTATTAAATTCGTGCACATGGCAGCATCAGTGAGAGAGACCCGTGCCGTATGCAAATCACTTCACAGCACAACTAATTGAAAACTAGAATAACTCCAAAGTTAGCTACCACATTCAGATATCTAACTTACAAACACAGCACATTCTTACGTCACAAAGTTATTCGTGCGTTGCCAAACGCAACAGTACTGTAATGGTCATAATCGCACTTAAAACAATTTTGAATGAAAAGGTAGGCTATCATTGTTTGGCCTATTGTTTTGGCTACGACAAAAAGTGGTTCCATGTACGAAATAATTATAAATATTTTTATCAGAATCTAACGGCCAACAACCCCCACGGGGACGCGACCCTGGTTGAAAACCCGCTGTCCTATAACATCACTTGGTGGGACCGGAGAAAAAGCGTCGTTATAGGCGAACTGTCGTTATGGCCGAAGTCGTTCTAGGGCTAGGCGATTTCTGCTGTGTTGCATACATCCCGTCTGAAGCCATATTTTCCCACTATGCTAAAATCAGAGTAATTTTACCACTTTTTAATAAACGAACGTTTGTTGTTGAACAGTATTCGTGTTTTAAGATTGTTTTACTTTGGACCAGGAGTTTATGTTCGGCTCTCCAACTGTGGTGTAACAGCTTATGCTGCCCTCGGACAAAAATGTTTGGAGACCCTGCTTTATGCGAAGGTTTTGGTGCTGCTTGCGTCCTCTGAGCGGGGCCATCAGCAGTTGCGTAAGAGCTGGGGGTGAAAGCGCCCCGCCAAAAGTTTTGATTTGTCAAAAATCTGGGCGAAGACGTTTCGACATTTTTAAACAATATTAATGAAAGCACACTGTAAATAAAAAGTTTATGTTATAGAAAAGGCATTAAATATAAATATAAAATCACAAACTTTTTTGAATAACTCCGAGTTTTAATTTATGAGAGTTATTGAGTAAATGACTCACTTGAAAGTTTGGGCAAAAAAAGGCATTTCATATATGTGCTTGTTGTACAGTACACAAATAATCGACTGCAGGCACCTTCATATTAGTGGAGTTCATGCTAGGTAAGTACAGAAAAGATTTTGTTTTTAATTGTAACTACACTGGCCTTCCAAAGGGGTAGCATTCAGTGCAAAAGTAGCAGTGTGGCCTGAGGCGCAGGGTAAGCGGTGATTGGCGCTGGTAGATCACTCCCATCACCCAAAAGGAAGTTTTGCTGCAAGTTACGTGAGCTAAATCGAAAACGGGCGTATTGGCTGCGGCATTTACGAACCATATATAATTTGTCATTTCGTTATCTAGGCCAACATATCACAACGGAAGTGTACACTGTAACAGAAATCCCAGCGCTGATAGCATCGTTACCGTTTTCAGAGCAGATAAACTCCGGCTTTTTGCAGAAATCGTTGTACAATTAAGTGCTGCAATCAGACAGCGTCGCCAAAAAGTTAGAAATTCAATTTCAAGTAGCAACAGAGTTCACCCATCGAAATCACTCTGTCAATACATGTTCACCTTACTGTTATCTAGGGCCAGGGTAGGTCGTGAAGGTGCTTTCTGTTGGTGGTGATCTTGTATGTCACAGTGATTCGCCGCGACAAAGAGCTTGTCAGTTTTTGCAGAAAATTATTTACGTGTAAACAGATTCTTTAAATTTCCAGTTGCAAGACCGGGGTGAGACGACGCTTCTCTCTGCAATATTTCTCCAATACATTGTAAATGCCGGTAAAACTGCCTGTAAGTTTGCAACAAAAGTTGGAATTCCATGCGATCTTCAGTCGCTGTTGCTCTAGCTATCGTTTGGCATGTTGCATCATGGTTCAATGCTATTTGATCCTTTTATATCAGCATTAGTTCCGACTAGAAACTCAACCACTTCCCTTCGTGTTGCAAAACTGGTATACAGGTCTGTGTGCGCCACTGCTCTGGAACTACACAACGCACCATAGCGTGACCCAGGCCCGCAGCCAGGTTTTAAGGTTAGGGGGAAAAATACATTTTAGGGGCAAGATTTTGGTTTTTATTATGTTTAAAACAAATTTTTATGGACACAGCAAAATTTGGGGCACTTCCCCAGAATTCTCCTCCGTGGCTACGCGCCTGAGGTGACCGAATAAATCCCAGCATTTGCGTGGTTGGCAAACGAGCAGATCACTTCTTCTACAGAAGTGTATACACACTGGTGACAGGTGAACTATGCGGTTAGGTCTAAAATAGTGTTTCTCAAACTTTTTTATTCCATCGCCCCCTTTTCACCCTCGACACGTCGTTTTCGCCCCCCAAGCCTGATAAAACAAAGACAAAATTTTATTTAAAACAAGTATGAAATAGCTGAACCCAGCCATTAGATAGCTGAACTAAGCAACTATATTACGACGCTAATATTACGCTCAGAATTCTTGTGAAATTAATCCACACTGTAGTCGGAAACGTAGACGATCCAGGATAAAAATTTAACGGATAAATTGCTTTAGCAAAAACCTCCAACGATTCTCATAGCAAATAAAAATTGCAAGAAACTAACAAGTCATAGCAGGGGTATTGGAGTTAACTCAATTATCGATTAGTGGTTGAGCATTTTCGCCCCCTTGCCTCTCAACACCGCCCCCAAGGCGGCGATTCCGCTCACTTTGAGAACCACTGGTCTAAAAGGAAATTGCGAAGATATTCAATCAGACCTTCGTTGGTGGTATTGGTGATACTGCATGGCGGGGCCACAAGAGTACAATGATAGAGGATGTGACTGGCAGATTGGATGTCGCCGCACACACAGTTTTTATTATCAGCCAATCCCATTCTGTAGAGGTTTGCGTTAAACCGGCCGTGTCCCGTCCGCAAGCGTTTAAGTTGGACCCATGCTTTGCGCGGCATCCTGGTGGAGAATTAGTGAAACTAGAGATATATGACTTCAACGAATCTGGAGGGGGGAGCTGATCACTAATGCATGCTGACTTGCAGTTGATCTAACATGCTGCTGGATCCGCCCATAATAAATCTGTTCACGTTCAACACTCAGGCATTTGCTAATACCCGTTCGACACGAGGTGTTCACTCGCTCAATACACCACTCACATGACACCATCCTCGATTTTATCGGTATCCGGACTACAGACTCGCAATGAATTTGTATTTGCAAGTTCAGGCCCAATGTTGCAAAAAGCATTGATCACAACTTACAGGTATTACCTATATCTTGACGGTTGTTTAATTCTTTTCCTGTCTCATCTGCAATGCTTTCTATTGAAGATTTACTTCCAGGATTAATTTCCCATATGCTGTGTATAGTTTTCCTTGTGATGACTTCATAGACTCTCTAGCGCGACCGGTCGGCGAGTTGTGGTCGTAATTGCCTCGAGCTACTGCAGGTGCTTTTGCGATCCTTTTAATAATCATTCAATCAGGGAAAGCAGGTAAACCATAAACAAAACTCAGCCTCGCTTCGCAGCACAAGAACATCGCAACTGGAAGATCCACGCGAAGTAAACACGAAGCTTCACAAATTGGTGACTTTTTATTTCCTTGATATTATATCGTCGCGATATAAAGATATACCAGTGTTCTAGTACTAAATACTATGTCATCAAGAGTGACTTTTACGTAGTTTCCCCATAAGACAAAAGCCATTCATCCGTCTTGCTTGAAACATACAATCTGCAGCATGAGAAGCACCCGAACTATCGTCACACACCACCGTCGGAGTTGCACGAATCGTGAACAAAATTATACTTGGCTTCACATGATCCGCACAAGTCAATACAGATTGCTCGACAAATACTGAATGCAAAACAAACTGAAAAACTGTACACGAATAATCAAGAGAAACTTTGCCTTTGCATCCAGACGGAACAAAGCTTGTCACGAAAGCCCATCAAAACCAGCCAAATCTTCTTTGATGGAGAAATGCAGCCGTGCTTCTGCTTAGAGTAATGGCCAGGGCTGCGTTGACTTGACAGTGCATTTCAACTCGCCAAAGCAATCCCATACATTTTCGCTGCTGAACATCGCAACTAACTGCAGTGATGAACAGGCGTTCGTCATACACGCAACACATGCTTCAATAAAACGACTGACATCTCGGGCAGATCGACAGCAACGATGGTTTAACGCGCACATGATTTTCACTAAGTTTAAATCCATGTCAACAAGCATACCGAAAAATTTTGAAAAACCTATTGACAGTTTTTGCCAAATCAACTTAGGATACATCTCGCAGCATTCGCCGAAAGTTTGAATCAAAACAAATCGACATCTAACTTGAAAAACACGATATTTTTGACAACAAGAACGTAACAAAACATAATGCAATCAGCTACTTTATCAGTGCCCATGCGTCAACCTCGACAGGTGTGGTTGACTTGAACCGTAACAGTTAAAGTTATACTTATTTATATTGCTCCAAATCTAGTAAAGCGTTACAATAAAGAAAAAAAAACGTTCACCGGAACTATCCAGCAAGGCGAGACACTGCGTCAGTAATACAAGCGCGTGACAATGGATACTTGTATTAGTTGACTGTCTAAATGCAAAAGCAAACATTTAAAACAGCACAGATTTTGCCGTTTGCGTCAAAAAGCGATTCTACCAATTACTGGTGGCTGTATGTCGTGGTGTTCAGTTGCACGCAAGCTGGTGAATCGGAATATGCGACGACACCAAAGCGAACCATCGAGTAAAACGGAAAATAGCGCGATGGACGATGTACTCGATTACGTCAACGAACTATAAATCAATATGAAATCATAATCAAACGAGCAAGTAGATCACAAACATTGCATAAGACACAAACACGGCAAGTCGTGATGCCAGAAACCGGTGACGCGAAGCACCACTGACGCGATTAAATAATAAACTTCACACAGAGATCGCAAGGCAGGTCGTTGCTAGACAAGGACTTCATACTCTGAAACTTTCACAACAAAAATTCGTGGTTGGCACATGGTCGCCCCCTAGCGCTGTTGCAAAATCCGTCGGGCTTCGATTTTAGCACAGGCGGAAACGCAAAGACGAAATACTACGATATAATAAGAAACTCTTTTTTGTTTTTCAAGATTTACTGATAGTAATGCCTCCCAGGCAGTAAATTCAACCAATGCGCTCCACGCCAGCACACCGGTGCTGACAGTGGCAAGCAGGTGTTTTCATTTACATTTCATAGTCAAGATGCTTTCACATTGTATAAGATCAAATTCTCAACACGAAAAAGCCGCACGGATATTTGGAGAAAAAACAACCCGCTCAAGAACGAAGACAAAAACCTAACGCTCGACGTACTACGAGCGGAGGTGAAGGCGAGGAACTGTAAGATGCTAGAATTGAACAGGACGTGGTTCTGCAACAAACAAATTTACCTGAGCTTCTTGAAAGCCCACGTTTCACTGAAAGTACAATACAGTCAAAGCACAATGATCGATTTCAATTCCTCACAGGCAATAACATCCTGAAGCAAAACCACGGTTTGCACGCGTTTTAAATTCATCAAATAACACAAATGGGATTCGTACCTGATGCTGAGGATTAGTTTGCACACTTTGATCGTCCAACAGCACTTACCAAAAAACCTAAACCTTTAAGCAAAACCCTGACTCACGGATGTGGTCAGATAGGAGGGGGAGCTGCTGTGAACATTGGCGGTGTACTTACGTTATGACGTAACTATGCCCTGTTTTCTCCAACTTCGATGTGAGCAAACTCACCGCGCTAAGAAATGATAAATCAAAGCAAACAACTTATGCGAAACTCCGATCCAACTGTTAAGCAATTTTGCTGAATCACGATTAGCGCAGCATTCTTCCGGTCACAAAAGCCTCTATGACGCAAACTTTGAGGTGACTACCGCTGTCGCTCTTCACAGTCGTGCGTCTGACCAGACTCAAAAATGCTTGAGCGACACAGCGAGTTTCGACGCAAACCAAAAGTGATCCCGTGCGTACCGCAGTTTGATTTTTCCATGGCAGAAGAGGTAGCTAGTATGAAGCAAAAACGCATTTCATCTGCGACCTGCAAACCGCAGGACCGACACAAGGACCTGACGTAGGGGGCCACCAGAAGACAAGAGGACCATCTGCGCATGTATCTGATGAACAGCCAGACCGATTTCAATGATCGCACAACCAACGCTGCTACAGCGCAACAGGATTCTGCTAACAGCGGCCGTATCAGGTAGTTTTAAATGTTCCAATAAACAAATTCACGTGCAGACGTACACGTTGTACAAGCGTGTGTACATGTAAGTGAAAGCAACCTAGCACTTTTTGTTGTCGCGACAACATAACAATTGCGGTAAGAGGAAGAATAGTGCATTAAAAACTCATTGCTAGCTCGACCAGTCAGCAAAAGTGATGTTTTCCACGCGACCCTCAAATTAAGTGACCAAACATGATTTCAAGGTCGATAAAAAATCGACCAACAAAAGCCCATGTGCTTCTTGTAGGTTGCAAAATTAATTGACCTTCAAACGCAGCCCCAGATATTGTCACGTTTCTTCGAAAGGTACCCATCGATCGAAGTTCGACAGATGAAATTGGCAAGCACATGAAACAAGTTCACCAGGAACACTGCACAACAGTGAACAGCGACCGGCTTTCGGGCTCAGGTCCGTGTTGCTGACCACTGCGGCGAACAATCCGCAGCAATGTTTCTTCAGAACGGCAGCTTAATCAGAGATCAGCATGGCAGCATAATGTTCGACGATTAACGCGATCGTACAGAAAGCGTCCTTTTTGCCTGGGCTTTGTACCTTTTCACAGTTGAGAGGAAGGGGCAGCTTTGTAAGAAGTCCCGATTTTGGGGTCAATAAACCCACGAGACCGGCACCCACTGATGCATCCCTGCGATTTCTTCGATTGCGTTCTGCCGAAAACAAAGTAGAAGATGAAATTAAGCAACAGGGTAAATTGCTCTTCTGGCTTTTCGCACACGTGCATCGTGCAAACGTCTGAACTGACTTCTGCCACAACACATTGCTTATATTGCGGTCAGCATCGCTCTCATATTATCAACGGTGTTAATCATTTGCTCCCATGAGAAATGGTTTGTGTCTCACGAGGGTTTTAAGAACATGAGCTGCAGCAGCTAAGAATAGGCACCACTGCCAGGTAATACTGGAACTCCGCACGACGTACCAAGTATCTCGCATGAAATCCGCAATTCACTCTTGAAGACAAGCAGGGCGTAGGTATCAACTTCTAAACCAGCTTGGTAAAAGTTAACCGCATAACAATAAACAGATGTGAACAGCAAGGTGCTCCAAAAATTTGTTATCACTAGGCTATCTGTAAAACTGACTAATTATATATGAAGGATCAGAAAATTTCACCCGTTGTGTAAAAGCAAACCACAAACATGTTCCATGTATTCATTTTTCCAGGTATACAATTATGCAAATGACATTCACTTCAACAGAAAAGGTGTTTTGTTTGTTAGAGTGTGCTTGAACACAGTCAAACAAGACTCAAGATAATTCCATTAAATAGAACCAGCCGCAGAACCCATTTTCAAATTGCACAAAACGTTTAAACAAGAAGTTACAAAATGGCCGCCACATTCCCTTCATCTGATACGCTGGAGGTTACTACTGAAGAGATTGCAGCGTGTTGGGAAGGAGGCTTAATGTGTGCCGTGTCACAGGTGGTGCGATTATTCAAAACTTGTGATATCGTTTGCAAAGACCACTTACGTTTGAACTCCTCGATCCCATTTTTGTGGATAAACTCTCTTGATTTACACGCCTAGAGTTTGTAGTTACTCAGATGTACGCATCTCAAATGATAACAAAACTTTTGGAAAACCTTGTGTATAATATGCGTCATCTCTTATGAGTTCCACTGCAGCTGAAATGCGCTGTCAAAGCAAGTGAGTCAGCACTCCATGCTACTATTTGATGCAACTAAGCAATCCGCTAAGGGTTTATCACCTTTTGAAGGATCAAAATGGCACGTATAATATATTCAAAACACGGCGGTCCGCTGTCAAGCAACTTGATCGCGGCGCCTACGCTTCTAAGAAATGCCTGGAACGAATTGGGAACTCGGAAGAGATTGTGTGCCGGTTCGTACGCAGACCATTCACATTTATATTCAAAATATGCTCACTATCACTTCACTCTTGCGCATATTTTCCATCTCGCTGTGACAATGCAATCACAACTGGTTATTACAGGGCCATATCTGCTTTCTGATTTCAGCAATGTTGAAAATGTTCATATGCTTGAGTTTAGCCACTTGCACAATACAATTTGTTTCAACAGAGCAGCAACGTACTGACCTCGAGCACTGATATGGTTTCGTCGATATTGTTGTTGATGATGATGAGATCGAAATAATGCTGGTAGGCGTCCTTAAGCAAATCAGATTCTTTCTGCAGTCGTTCCAAACTCTCATCCTGATGGAAGAAACAATTAATTTCCAATATTCAGGCTTATGTTCTATCAGTAAAAGCAGAAAAACAAATATTTTATTGGAAAATAAATTTCCACCAGCGCGAAATTAAACTCAGCGTCGCACAAAACAAGTCTCCACGTGAAGTAGTAACAAACTAGAGCCGAACTTATTGGTGATCGTTCAACTTTTTTCAGACGCACATTGTTCGCAAAACGGCTTCTGGATTTCTGCTCACCTCCATGTGGTCGTGCCAGATGGAATCCTTGACAGCATGCGTGGAGACACAAAAAATAACACAATTTTTACGGTAATTACGTCACTACTGCACGTTCACAAGGCAATAACAAGCTCAATCCATTGTCAACACGTGAAAACGCAACTCGACAACATCTGGAGGTGTGAGTTTAACCGACATTCAATTTCACGAAATCCCGCCTGGACTGCTTTCGCTGTTTGCAGTTCGGTAAGTTTGACACGCTCTTGTTTCGAAACATTCATATCGTGAACGTACTTCTTGGAGTGATGTCGCGGGTACGTCGGGAGCCGAAATGAAGACGACAAAGGGCGCGAATTCTGCCGTGCGTAAAGTCTTCAGCGCCTGCGTCAACAAAGGATCCCGGTCTGATGGAACCACGAACCGCTGGTTTGTTTTTACCGTGAAGAAAATCGTGAACAGCCATTTAGGAATTACATATATTAAACAAACAATCTTTCCACCTGCGGTTCGACGTCAAGTATCGCCATCTGCCCATCCTGGTGGATCTTTCGAATTGTGTCGAGCTTTGTTCCGTAGCAAGCGTTCTCGTGCGTGCCATATTCCAAGTAAAGGTTGTTCTTGATTTCATGCATCATCGTTTCGTACGTGGTGAAATAATAATTGACGCCAGCTTGTTCTTCGGGCCTCTGCGGTCGCGTCGTGTCTGCCACGAAAGTAAAGCGGTTGTGAACCTGAAAGGAGCAACGCGCGCGCCAGCTTGCTCGCCTTCCCGGAAATGACTCCGTGACTGCGCAGTCAAGCGTGCCGCTCAGTTCCGTTGTCACTACGAAGAGCGAATGATAGGGTTCCCAGACATTTTTACAAATCATTTTCCATACTTTTTCGATATCTTTTCAATACTAAAATTAAGAAGTTCCATACCATTACTTCTCTTCATTTTCAGAAATTCTTGATCATAAAACTAAATTTTACATATTGCATTAAACTGCATAAATAATGAACTGCTTTGCCTTCAGTAAACGTCTGCTCAGATACTTGTGATTTCTTTTCCATTGAGAATTTCAATACTTAATGAACATTTTGGCCAAATTCCATACCTTTTCCAGGTCTTGAAAACACCACGTGGGAACCCTAGAATGATCTGCATGGTTCGAGAGATGAAGCATCTCGAACGAAACCATCATAAACAGATGTTTGAAAAGCTATTTACCAGATATTTGCATTTTTAATCAGATAAAGCTGAAAACAGGCCCGTGGATGCTGTAAGGAAAACTTCGTGGGAGTTCATCGAGTTTTTTGTCAAGAAAACCCAACAGCAGCTGTGGTTTCATTCAACAAAGAGCGATGTAAAGATTTGCATGAAACATGTGTGCAGGTAGCATTACCCGCTGAACGAGACAACAGACATAATTCACTTTGGCATTTCCGCTCGCCAACCTCCAGCAAGGTAGTAGAGCGCGAACTGTTGTTGACTGACTATGTCGTTGCTTTATCGCAAAAATGACGGGTTGATCGTAGAATCATTTTAAGTACACATAGTCATATACTTTGCTCAAACACTAATATTTCACATAGTCGTACTTTGACCACCCGCTCATTTTTGCCTGAACGGTGGAGCGCGTGACATGGTCGGTACTTTACTGCTTGCACCAGGCGAGGGACAGTCATAAAATCAATCAAATGTGGCGCTGACTCTTAAGCCAAGGTCTTCTAGAGAAAAAGGCCTTGCTTAAACTCGCACTTCCGCGTCTATTATTGGTGCAATAAGAACAATAGCTCTACGTCACGAGGCAGGGTCTCCTATTTTCCTATTTTCCGGTCGTTTACCTGAAATGGTCAAAGAAAAAAGCCTAACACTTACGTGGCACCGGATAGGCAAACTTTCCAGGATTTTGAGCGATCAGTGAGTTTTTTATATGTCGACGGCCCACACCGTGCGCTCCTGCAAAGATACCAAACGTCAGTGAAGGAAGTCGAGGAAGAAATAACTAGGATTCTTAACCGGGGGGCGTCAATGAATTTCCAGGGGGAGCGAGACCTTACGCGTTCTACAATACGGAAAGTTTGATCGTTAAATTTACCAATGACTACATTTGTTTTTACAACTTATTTGAAGTCATGCGAGCTTGAAACAAAGGACATTTACTTAAGGGAGGCGTGGTAGAGAGAAGGTAGAACCACTGAACTAGGATAAAACCAAGTATTCACTTTGATAGGAACACTGAACAACTGGTGATAGCAATTAAATCACGTGTAACAGACGCTAAGTGAGACGAGTCACAGTATTACTCGAGGCAGGCACAGCCTTATTAATATTGGAAGTTCTTTTGAGCAACACTGTGCAGTGCGCATATTCTATAAATAAATTTCGTCGTTCAGATTTCACTTGAATGTGAAGTGTTTTGTACGTAACAGTCATAACACACGTAATTTCACAAACTGTGCAAGCAGAACAAATATTTCACGTATTACTTAGGGGCAACTACTGAACGTCGACAAAATCTCAAACTAAAAATCTTGACAAACCTAGTAAAACAAGAGTTTTTCGCTTAAACACAGGAACTTTCACCACTTCTTCGTACGTCACCAAATCCAATTGATCGAAAACTGCAAAAACACATTCGCAGAAAGTTACATCACCACCGGCATATATCTGAACTGAAACCATTCAACTACCAGGTTAAAGTCACATTGCAATGATAGGTGTGAATGTCGTCACTGCGATGAAGTCACGTCAGACAGTGGCCTGAAAAGTGCACAGTCATGCTGCTGCACAGACGTTCATTCGGAATGCAGCGCGTTAGTTCATGTAGGAGAAACAAAAAAGTTCGTTAACGTTGAGATGAAGTTCGAAAGGTAACGAGGGGGCTTAGCTTGTCAATGACGACCACACCGGCTGCGAACGCACCAGAGTTGTGCTTGGCGAGATATTTGTCTTTCTGGGGCTTCTTCTTCTTGCCGAACCACGAGCTGCCGCCGGTGTTCTGCTGCTCCTTCGCGCGTTCCATCGCAAGGCACGCCACCCTCCTGCACATGAACAAAGATCATCCGGACAATCAGAGCAAGAAGCGCTGGACATGTTCTTAGTTCGAATGCGCGATGCTTTGAAATTTCAACATCGCGTTCGGCCCGGATCATCTTCTCTGAGACAACGCCGATGTTTAATACTGCGGCGCCATAGGTCACCACCACCTTTTTAACGGAATTTAATATGACGGTTTCAGCTACGCACGTCACTTGCACGTCAAGCTGTTGGTAAAACGTCCGACATATTGGT
>Ga0210059_1013196_pt1 | contig 12387 bp, 5 predicted proteins | sample Ectturendosymbi2_FD_188042 | JGI IMG/M metagenome (GOLD analysis project Ga0210059, IMG submission 188042) | Ecteinascidia turbinata endosymbiont from Florida, USA - Sample 2 (SPAdes) (version 2) | ecosystem: Host-associated > Tunicates > Ascidians > Unclassified | place: Key West, Florida...
CACTGGGGCCAGCCAGTAGGCCTGAAGGTTTCTTTCCCAAAAGTAAATGGTGAAGTTGCTACTTGAAAAGGTTAAACTCTCCAGGGCTATCCACAAACATAACTCCGAAGTCTTTTCTGCTTCTTCCTTCTTCCAGCTTCCACAACATGGTATTTGATAGTGCTGCATGGTTTGCTGTATCACTCTGTTGTGTCTGAATCAGACACAGAGTCAGAAAGGCTACAACCAAGATGAATTAATAGTAAACAGATCAATCACAATAATGTTGAATACACCTGTATAAAAATAATTCACTATAAGGCTAAGTCGAACCGCGTTAAACTAAATGACAATCCACCTTTACTGTAAACAAAACGGATGCCACCGATATCGTACCTCGAACTCGAACACTTCGTAATCGAATTCGTTTCGTTCCTTGCACACTTCGTACCCGAATTACCGAATACCCGGAATTACCGAATACCGACAAGATTTCGATGGAAACGTCTGTTGTTGTTTCTATCTTTCTATTTCTAAGTGTAAGTGAGTAACAGAGTTGCCAGATTGAAAAAAAATGCCAAAAAAATGCCAAAATGCCAAACCAAAATTTTCATGCCAAATGCCTTAAAAAAACGCCAAATTTGAGCAATTTGGCATGAAAAACGCCAATATGGTAACCCTGCTACCAATTGTGACCAAAAGACCATCACTGACTGAGATTGCGATACCTAAGTAAAGACAAACCTGAAACCGGCGTATAACAGAGACGAGCATTGGACTTGGATTGCACTGGACCTGCATTATTGCAAATTTTGTTGGATTGGATGCCGACTGCAGAACTCTTCAATATTTAGGATCTGGACTGGTTTTGGACTTAGTTAATGGAAACAATATGGTATTTTTGTTGTGAAAATCAGTGGTGTACAGGATCCGGATTTTGGAGTCCAATCCGGCGGGATTTTGGGAATTTTTTGGATTTGGATTGGATATCGTTTCCTCCTCAACCGGATCCGGAACCTGATTATCCAATTGAAATAAATTGTGACCTTAGAAAAATCTTGAAATGGATTAATAGTTTTATCAAGAAAAAATGTACTATTTCCAAATGATATTGGTTAAATCTTATTTTTCTATATTCTCTCGATTCAATGCAGTATTCCCTGCCGCACGGGATCCTAACTTTCAGGCTGAGGAAAAGGACATCTCAATTTTCAAGCAACATGCACTGTAGTTTGGAACTGTGTGAAGATGAAAATGATTCTATTGTTTTGTTATAACGCAGCCCGACGTTCTTCAGACGAATCTTGTTTCATCTGCGAAAAGCATTTGCTAGTAGATCATAGTAAAATAATGGTGTATAAGGCATTACTAAAACGTTTTTTCAGCGTTGAAGTTGAACCAAGTTCCAGGTTCTGTCTGAACAGCATAGCTGACTAACCCAGTAGTCTAACTCGAAGTTGTCTTACCGAAAAATTAAGTGATGAGCATGGTGAAAACGTACTAACTTCTTGAAACTGGAAGTCAGTTTTGAAAGAGGCTGAAAAGAACAAGAGATTCAGGTTAACATTGAATGAGTGATTCGTTGCATTGCTAAATAATGAACAATGTGGACATAAAATTTTTTTGCTCTCTTTGTCACTGTTAAATTAGCGTACAATACAATAGCTGTTGTTATTGCAAGTATTCCAGCAGGTACACACATTTTGGCTAGTTGTAGCAGTAAGCTATTGTTTGATTTGGATATCCATTAGAGCATATGAGCATTGCGCACAACTATAACATCCAGTACAGTTTAGAAAAAGATTTGTGCATTTATTGTCAACATCTAGCCTATCTTGATCCAATTTTGGTGGATACTTAACCATGGCATTTAAGAAAAAATATGTTCGTTGGCAGTTTCTATTTTGCTTCATCAGGCAACAACGCTTCTGCAGATTTCTGATTTAGCTGAACATGAATTGGTGCAAATGGTGATATGCGAAGTTCGGAATGCATTACCTGCTTAGTTAACCATGTCGTCTGTAACAGCTCAGTTTAATGGACAAGTGCTATCATTGATTCAGTGCCGACACGCTTTTAGTGACTTGTTCTTGTCTGCAATGTGTGAACTGTAGGCTAAACCTAGCATTTACCTCAATCTTAAACCTTAACCCTTGTCTTTTGTGTATCATAGCCTACTTGTCATGTGACCACTTTAACGACTTTTGTCTGACAAGAGGCAAAATAACCACAGATTTTGCCTCATGAGGCAAAATAGACTGCAATTGATTGAGCGGTTTCAGATTTGGATTGGATATTGGAGTCCATAATTTTATATGTTCGGATATGGATTCGATGAATAAGTTTCGGATTGGATCAGGATTGCAAAATTTCCATATCTGTACACCACTGGTGAAAAGGCTGCATTTTTCAAATATTTTGGACTTGGACTTTACATTAAAAAAAATTTTGGACTGTGGTTGGACTTGGACTGAGTTTTAAAAAATTAGGACTGGTTTTGGATTGCAAAATATGACAGTCCACTTATCTCTGCTGTGGCTCCCAGCATCACCTATGTCTTCAGTCTGATTCTTGTTGTTACAAATGGGCACGACGACAATTTGCCTGCAATGACAGTTTGCAATTTCCATGCCAATCAAGTACCGTTCAAACAGAATAACTCGACTGAAAATACAAGCAATCAGAGATGATCGGATAGTGGATTTTTGCTATCCGATCATATCCTGTTTTTGAAAAATGATATCGGTATCCGATACGAATCCCGTTTTGCTTAAAATCATACTATCCATTACCGAACACTATCCGAAAGTGTATTGTGTTGCACAACATATATTTTTCTGCTCTGTCTATTTTGCCTTGTTAGGCAAAATAACTGCTGGAGCTCTTTTGCCTTTAGCTGAACACGATTGGTTGAAGTAGTCACATGACAAGTCTGGAACGCATGCCTGCTTTGTTGAACATGACATCTGTAACAGCTCAGTTCCATGCATGGATGATGGTTGTCATGGTTTCAGGGCAAACAGTGTTGCAGGTATCTGCATCGCCTTGAACTACTGAGACAGGCACAAGAGAAAAATGGTAATTCGGGGCATTAACCAACAGGAAAGCAACCAGCAGTAATAGAGATCCATCACTGATTTCACTCTGCTGATACTAGGTTGCACTATTATTACTATACATAGGGAGTAGGAATTACGATCATTCGTTTGTGTTGACTATCACAGTGACTTGTTACTCATGGGCACCCTCTAGGGGTGACCATTTATTTACATGTGGTGCCGTCTACCTGCTGCCTCAGCAGTTAGCAGCTTCTTGTTTGCATTAAGTTAACTGTAGGCTAAACCCTAACTCTACACACTGAACCCCTAAACTTAAATATTGCCCCTACACCTTGACCATAAGCACTTATCCTAAACCCTAACCATAAACTCTTAAATCCCAACCAATTTATATATTGCATATTGTGCTTGTCACAGTACCAATTCAACCAATTGTGTTCAAATGAAGGCAAAATAGCCCCAGTGCAGGTTTTGCCTCATCGTTAGATTGGTCATCTCATGTCCAATACATTAAATCAAAACTAGTTAGGGCATAATATTTATTTTATAAAATTCGAAATGTGGTATCGGTTGATGTTTTAAAAATGTTATATTTCGGTCTTGCGCATTGTCATCTAAAATACTACATTGTTTCTTGGGGCACAGCTACTAATTCTGTTTTGCAATCACTAGAAGTAGTGCACAATAATATTCTACGGACTATTACATATAACAACTATAGATGTCATATTACACTTGTGTATAAATCTCTCAATATTCTGAAACTTCACGATATTTATAAATTAGAATTAACTAAACTTATGCATAAATTTCACCATGAAATGTTGCCAACATCATTTAAAGATTTGTTTCAGAAAACGGCCGAAGTTCATTGTCATAGTACAAGATATGCATCCAACCAAAACTATTACATACAAGTTTCAACAAACGCAAAAGTTGTAAGCAAACTAAAAAGTACATTTTTCCTGTAGGGGAAAAGGTAACAGAAATGAAGAGCTTGAACTAAGGAAGGAAAAAAATAATTGTGTCATGAAAAGAAATTTGTGGAACCTAAATAGGGAAATTAGCACAAGTAAAAAATATGCAAATGAACTGAAAAGGTAAAATTGAACTGAAATTCGAGGAATAAAATATCTAAAATAAACTGAAAAGTAGTCGTTGAACTAAAAATTTGAAACTTGAAAAAGAAAATCATCACAAGTAAAAAAATGTACAGATGAACTGAAAAGATAAAATTGAACTTAAATTTGAAAAATGAAATATCTGAAATGAACGGCAAAGTCGTCGTTGAACAAAAGTTGAAAATAAAATGTGCGAATGACCTGAAAAGATGCGGTTGAACAGAAAAGGACTATGGTCCATGAACAAACGTAACCATGAAATAAAATGTAATGGTTTGAACTGAAAAGAAAAGGCAGAGTTGAAATGAAAATGATACAAATGGAATATATTGCTATTTTAGTCTAAAGAATGAAAAATGGAAATGTGATAAAGTAATATTATGGTATAGAGATAAAGGTAAAATAATAATTGATATTTGTAGGAGGTGCAGACGCTGATTAAAAAATTTTTTTAGAAATATTTAAATTTCCAAAAAAAGTCACGTTGGGTGCCAAATGTGCATGTGGGTTATTGGGTCTCTGGTGAGATCCTGCAAACCACATATTTAGACTTAACTATTGCTACTACTTTGATTCGTTCTAGCAGTTAAGTCAGGGGGGATTCTCATGATTCTCAGATTACTCTCCCCTAGCTTCTGTCCTACTCTAATGACATATTCAAAATACCACTAATGATTTTATATAAGCTTTTATTTCACAAAACTTCACATATGAAAGATCGATGTACTCACCAATAGTTCAACATTGTGACAGAAAAATATTCTCTCCAATTCTCGGCACAATCCAACAGGAACGCAAGGGAACTCCTGACCAACAACAGTTTGACAAGTACTCAAGCTAGCTAGATGCTAAAACTGACTGAATTCTCAGCGTGTATCGGACTTTTATGTGTTCATATTGGCAGTCGTTTTATCTCCCGCCCTTTAGGTTCCTGTCTTTAAGACAGGATGTTATGATGCGATAGGTGCCTTCTTCAGTTATTTCCTAAGTTAATGGGTGATGCGAGCTTTGATTGACATAGTCCGTTTAGGAGGGACTTTGGTAGTTATTTGTGACATAGTTTGACCATTATTATTTGCGGACAATTCAATCATGAAATCGTTTATCACCGATTCTTTGTGACAGTTCATTAATGATCCAATCCGCTAGGGGTGTCCTAGACAAAAATATTTCGTGAAACAGGGTAACAAGGATTTACCTTATTTTGATTCTACGGGGCAAAGTGTTCGCGTTTCGTCTTACTCTGGGTTTACGAAGCAGAGTGTCAGAGCTTTTGCTTTACTCTGATTTTACGAAGCAGAGTGTCAGAGCTTTGCTTTACTCTGATTTTACGAAGCAGAGTGCCAGAGCTTTGCTTTACTCTGATTTTACGAAGCAGAGTGTCAGAGCGTCGCTTTACGCTATTTCCACGGATCAGTCAGAGATTTGTCAGTGTCAGAGATTCACTTTGAAATCAGTGACTAGTCTGAAGCGGCTTGGAGCGCCCGTCAAGGGATCAAGCCAGGCAATATGTGCCTCGCGACCCCGAGACTTCCAGGGGAGTACTACAAGGACTGAATAAGGCATCGGCCTTTTGACCATACCAGTTCTTGTAGCAGGGCGGCCAATTTGGACTAGCCAAATTTGCGCTATCAACTGACAGCATCTCCCCTGAGCAAGCCACTTCTGTAAACTAAAAACGAACCTAGCTTCGTTTTTAGGTTGAAGAACTCAAGCTATTAACCCTGACAGGGGACCCCCCGACATTGCTAGCAGCACTTACCATATACCTTCCGAGCCTCTGTAATATGGCAAGGCAGAGCCTTCGAGTTTTATCTCCGATGGCTGACTAAAGGAGGCAGACCACCAGAGAGAGAACAAAACTAGTTGGTGTTAGCAATGTTCTGCCCTGGACGTGCAAATCTAGCCCTTTTTATAGGACAAGGTCACGCCTTAAGCGTAAGACTTAACTTAAATAATCTAACAACCGTAGCCTAGGTGATGCGCATGATCAGAATATGATTGGTACATACTTTCACAGGGAAAGTCCCCATGTTTTACCTAAAGGTGTTCGCACTTCCTGGGTCGCCCACGCAATTTTGACATTCTTGTTTACCAGTTTTTCAGTTCAGTCGCTTCAGCAATCCGCATCTGTTTCTGGCATCTTTCATGATTCATCGTTTTCGGATTTCTTTGATTGAGACCGCTGCACTTCCAGCAACTGCACAATCTAGTAGTTGTTCAGTAGTTTTTTTACTTTGGTCTCCAGTTTGTCCTTCAAGTTCGGCTGCTGCGACCTAAGTTCTCTTACATATAGAGAACAATGTAATTGTTCTGCTACACAATCTTACAGAAAATCCTTTGCGTTTCGCAAATTTTTTTCTTTACTCAGCATGTGTACACTTCATGTGGGAATGTGTCGTTGGGTAGGCTACAAGGTTGCGGAGTCGGAGTCGTACGTTTTTGGGTTGAGTCGGAGTCGGATTTCTTTGTCCGACTCCAACTCTGCATGCCCAGTTGGATCATTTTTTACATCACAATTCTAAATTGGGAATTCCTCTTGAAATGGTACAATTTCTTTTGAAACTTTTATTGAATCAGAGATTTCTAGCTGTGTACCAAGATTTCCATTTTTATCAGCTAAATTTCATTCCCTATATGTTAAGGAGTCGGAATCGGAAATTTTGGAAAGGTCGGAGTCGCGGGCGGAAATTTTGGAAAGTTGGAGTCGGGAGTCGGATATTTTACCTGCGGCTACGCAACCCTGGTTGGGAGTATTCCTGATGAATACGCCTTACCATTTTCGATCAAGGAAGCCTAAGATGCACCCATTTGTTGCAAAAATAGTATATGGGTTCTGTTCTTATAAACGCTGACAAGCCTTGCGGTGGGAAAATACTATATAAGTGTTCTCCTTTTAGAGATCAAGTCTCAAAAAATGTGCTGAAAATCCGAAATGCAAAGCGCGATTCTGCTGTAAGTACCGCTGGCAAAAAATCAACCACTACCAAGTCTAACTGAACAGCAAGATGAATAGGCGAGGCCAACATGTGTGGTTTATGTTAACATTTGTCTGAGTGGCCAACTTGCAAACATCTAAGAAATGTCATGCATTTCAACCGTTTTACCTTTGTGGTAGTGGTACATCGAAGTTTGAATGGCTTTGAACCATGATTTGCTTTCGATTAGCCTTTAGCAGTTTTGATAATTGCAATCTATTTGGGGGCACGGAAGAGGTGAACCTTTGGAGATCATCATGTGTGGTTTCAAATAAAAATAATAGCAAAATGCAATTGAATAGGATTGATGTTTAGTTTAACACATCTGACTAAGCTTGACTTGGGTGGTACACCAAAGAATACAACGTGTTTTACAGTAATACTGAAGAACAAAATCTGCGCTGGTGTTAGTAAACAATTCCATTCTAAAGCATGATGGTGATTTGTACGCTGGCCAGACAGAGCTGCAGCAGAGAAAAGTGGGATAAATTACCCAATACACACACTGACCAGCTATGCACTAAAGCTGGAGAAGGGCAAAATATCGAGCCTAACCATTAATCAGCTGCAAAATAAAGATGCAGGGCAATTTGAAACTAGGCTGACAGTTGCAAAACAAAGCGCCTGCACGCGGAGAGTATTCATAAACTGATCGGATTTACCAGTTTCAATGCAATCATAGTAATTGCATTGTAAGTTTAACTAGGAGGCTGACTTACTGCAGATCAAACGTCAAAGTCTTCGCTGTCTGCCTGACTGATTGCTATCCAGCTTGAAACTAAACGTGCCAATTACACAACAAACTTGACAGACCAATTGCAAACTAAGCAGAGTAATTAACTAGCTATCAGAAGCGGCTGGAGTCACATTTTCAGACTCCCACTCCTCTCCTGTTCCAAGGTTTTTGAATCTGTGCTCGCAGGTCAAAATTTTTTTCAAATTTGAGAAAGCGACTCCTGTTCAGACTCCGGCAACCATCAATGCAACCGAAATTTAGCAATGTTTTCACTGAAGCAATGACGTTTATAAAGACCATGCCGACCCCTGCTATTGCCGAAAATGAAAAGTGACTCTGAGTCCGGTGTCAAGCGAAATTTCTGACTTTACACCATGTACGTATGCAAAGAGCAATGTTCTACATACCAAAATACGCCGATAAAACTGATGATTAGAGCTTAGAAATTCGTGTTTAGGTAAGTACGTCCAGTTAGGTTTGGGTTAGGGTCAGAGAAAGAAAAAGAATTGAGGTCAAGGACAAAGTCCGAAAAATTTCAATGGTTAAAGTTATTCCCGTCCTATAGCTTGTTGTGGGTACCTGACATCTAACCAAAATGTTTTAGTCTACACAAAGCACATCAAAACACTAATTGCCAGACTTTATTTCTTTGTTCTGAGAAGCAAAATGACTGAATAACAATAACTGGTCAGAAATTTCGCAGACGTCAGAAATTTTGCTTGACACCGGTTTTTCACAAATTTTTGACACCGGGTCAGGTCAGTGGCGTGCAGAGGTCTGGTGATGCCCGGGGCGACTTGCTTGATTGTACGCCCCTTACCAAATTCTAGTATTGAACAGTGGCCTATGGTGGTCATTGTTACTGGATATACGCTCTTTGTGACGTCACCATATGACGTTATATTCACGTTTCTAAGTCAGCGTTTGGCGAAATATGTTGACACAACATGCATATTATACTACACGCACTCGCCTTACTCGTTGTTGTACAATGTGTCGCTGTAGTGAACATAATTATCAGCGCTCCAAGTTAGGAGACCGGAGAAAAATAAAGCACTCAACGCTAAGACAGAGCAGTTCATAACTGCAAAAATATCTGGCAACGCGTTGAAACAAGGGAGTAGAACACACTCGGTGGCATGTCAGCGCAGTTCATAACTGCAAAATCAGTGGCGCAGCCAGAATGAGGACGAAGTGGCCACGCCCCTCCCGAAACAAAGTGTCTAAGAATTTTACTGATTAATTTTGTCAATTTGCAACTGTTTGGAAAACGTCAGTGACTGAAGCCGTGATTGACTGGCACTTCCTGAACAAAGTTATTGGCTGCGCTACTGACAAAAGCATAAGGCTACGCATTAAAATAGTGGAATAAAACACATTCAACACTATGACAGGGCTGTTCACAACTGCAAAAACATCAGGCTGCGCGAATCTCTCGTCGAGTAGCAGTCGAGCAGAGAAGGCATGCGGCTGGGATGGCGGATACCCTGGGTTAACAATTTGAAACTTGCTGAACTACAAAAGAATTGAGAATGTGAAAATGTGCAAAGTGCGCAAGAAAACTTTTCTATTTTTATTATGTGGCTGTGATATGTACAACTACTGGGGGAACAGAACAGATACGAGCTTGTGTGAGCCGTTATGATCGATCCGCCTGAACTGCCAATAAGGGACACCGGAATAGAGTGCATGACCGGGCACTTCCCTCCTGCCCTTTGAAAGGGGGAGCAACGGGACACGGTGTCCTTACATAAAAGTATCACAAGTTATTTCATGATTTATCAAGATGACTTTACACAAATTTATTGCAGCTATTCGCGCACACAAAATTCAGAATGTTTTTCTATAATTTCTGTTATTATTTTTAAGGTCAACATTGTTGCTGAACATATGAACGCGAAGATAATGACTATTATAGTGCTCTTTTACACTGAACTCAAAAAACAATTTTGATCTCGTGGTACAGTACGTCAGAACCATGGGCGGCCGCAGGGGGAGAACGAGCATTTGCTTCCTTTGGAAATTGGGACTAAGAATCAAAATTGTATAGAAAACCTGACGTCAGCAGCTCAATTCCTTTTAATTGACTTATCTATTTCAATGACAGTTTATTTGCCGTTGTGACGCTCAATCTGCACTTGAGGCAGGTTCGCTGTTCTGGTGTCGCGCAGTGGTGAGTTTGCAGGTTGCGCATTTGTCTGCAGAGGCAGGTTGCGAAACTTGCGAGCGGATTGTTCTACTGTTGGTCTTTATGGTGGAACAATAACATGGCAACAAATCTTCTAATGTTCACTTCAAGGCACGATAGTAGACGTTTTACCGCATGTGATGTGACTTATGAACGCAGACATCTTGACACATAATGCAGCGAGACAGTGACTGCTAATAGCGGCAAGCAGGGACGTCGGAGATCGGGGGCATTGCCCCCTGACCTTTCATAATGGGGTCAACAGGGCGGAGATGTCTTTTACACAACAGAATCATAGATAATTTATGGTATATCAAGATGGAATTGAAACAAATTTTCTATAGTTTCTTTTATTGTTTTTAGGTCAACATCGTTGTTTAACAGAAGCAAGCATAATTGGTAACGATTTTTTTGTTTTTTATTTAAGTTTCCATTGCCAACAACAACCTTTTAACTACCCTTCTGCCCCACCGCGGTTCCGGCATTCCTGCTGCCAATTAATGACTAAGCTCGAAATGATACACAAATTGAAAGCACATGCATGCGGCTGTATTAGCGCACACCCAAGGTTGTGAGATCAAAAGTGAAACAGGAAACTAGTGATGCATCTAAAAGTCAGCTAAATCAAGCAAGGTGAAATGAGAAGATTTAAGAATTTGGATCAGTAAATCAATTAAACGTCCATAATTATCTTTCAATCTTTTTTGTGATTGCCACTTGATCGTACGGTCTGGAAAAAGGCCACGTCACTAACAATTTGACTGTGTGTGCGCCGCGCACCTAGAGTATAGGTCTCTGGCAGTAGCGGACACAGGGTAATTTGGTGGGGGGTATGCGATATCGATTTCCAATGAAACCAATGCTTCACAGAACCATATTACAATCACTTTCGCATAAGTACATTTACGAGGAAACAAGTCTGAGCTTGTGTTAGTTTAGTTAGAAGAAGCACGAGTGTTACAACTGCTCAAACTTTAATACAGCACCTCTACGGAACCAACACGCAATGTATCACATAACGATCTGATGACGTAGTCACCGTCGGCGCAGGTACATTGAGGACTCGAGACAAACAGTTCACGTGACGACATAATACTTATTCTCATTGTAGCTTTGTAGGTTACGTTTGTTACAGCACAATTACTGGTGGCAGTAGCCAGCATAGTGTTGTTTGACTTGTATGTTTCAGCAAGTGAGGGTAGTCACTTCGATGAGGTTTAGATCAGCGTTGCCAATTTGGCATAATTTTTGCCAGATTTTGAAAATCGGGCATAATTTTGATGACTTTGGCAAAAAATTTTGTGGCCTATTTTGCCAAAATATTTTTGGCATAATTTGGCATATTTTTCATATTTTGAATAAATCTGGCATAATCTGGCAAAATTCAAAGAAATCGTTGTTTAAGGAAGGTCATTTTTAGTTTTGCTGATTCCTAGTAGTGAACCGGAGCGCACTCACCACCTGACATAAACAGCCGCACAGACGAAATCTGTAAATACTTGCATCACATTAGTGCTAGTGACGCAATGGCTGATCGCAGTACACGGACAGGTGCTGAGTGTGGTGCGCTCCGGCGTTCAGCGACGTTCATCAAATAGTTTGCTCAGTAGGGCTAGCCAATCATATGGCTTTGTATGCTGAATATAGGTGCAACTTGCAACTGCAAAAGAATAAAACAGTTGCATATTTGCCACTTGCAGTATTAAGGTTCATAGGAAAATTTCCATTATTGTACAAAGATAAGATTATGATTTTATCTATATGTGTTAGAGAAAAGTTTTGTTTGATAGCCTATAATCAGATAGAAATTTAATTCAAGCATTGATGTGGACTTACAATAAAGTGAATTAAGCTTTAAATGAATAGTCATTGTTATATGCAGGTTTAGCAATATTGACTGTTGGAAAAGTTGCTAGTCTTATGAGGTGAAGTACCGTGACTTTGGTGAGAAAAGCTAATGTGCTGTCAGCAAGTAAGACGTATGATAACCAAAAAAAGCATTTAAAATCATGGGAAAAACAGTTTCCTTGGCTCAAACCATCCACAAGATCTGGTTCTCGAAAGGGTTGGTGCAGTGTTTGTAAGTCAGAGCTTATACCAAAGTTGGCAGTGATTAAAGTTCATGATCAAGGTAAGAAGCACAAGGATAACTTGAAGGAACTGAACAGCAAAAAAAAGATGACTGATGTAGCAAAACTGGTACAAGTCAGACAAAAAGTGAAGGAGACAGAAGTAAAGTTAGCATTGACAACAGCTTGTCATATGCCCATACATGCTATCGACCATTTATCAGAAGTTCTTGTGGACACTGGTGGTGTGCTCTCTG
>Ga0210059_1013197_pt1 | contig 12386 bp, 9 predicted proteins | sample Ectturendosymbi2_FD_188042 | JGI IMG/M metagenome (GOLD analysis project Ga0210059, IMG submission 188042) | Ecteinascidia turbinata endosymbiont from Florida, USA - Sample 2 (SPAdes) (version 2) | ecosystem: Host-associated > Tunicates > Ascidians > Unclassified | place: Key West, Florida...
TTTTTTTCTTAATTCACTTTGGACAGGAAAATCCTTTGTGTACTTATTGTAGTTCGGCAAACCCTTATACATGCATAAAATCACCCGCGATCGACTGCCGGGCATTCAAAGTTCGACCGGTAGATCGCGATCGACTGGTTGGGCATCCCTGGTGTAGAGCCTGGGAAACGTAAATCCGGACAGAAGCGCCGCTACTGTAAACACCAGATGATTGTTAGAAGCGTATAGCGGCAAAGAATCGGCTTAAGCTATTGCACAGGCCTGATTGTTCAAGGCAAAGGCGAACTGTTAAAAAGCCATTCACGGTCATTTCTGCGTGGGAATGCGGCGAAAATCGCTTCTCTACCTTTAGAAACGTTTTCTGCTCTGAATGTATCGCCCAAATTTCGTCATTTGAAACAGCAAGAAATTTTCTGACTTTGTCATTGCTTTCTCTCCTCGCGGAGAAGTGGTGGAACAGAACTGACTTTTTCATAAACACGACAAATACTCATTTTTCTGTCTCAAAACAAGCATGTTGCATGGAATGCGCCTTTGAAGTTGACCGGTTGCAGATTCATTTTCTACTGATTGGGTTTGTTACGTGGTGGAACTTCGAGGTTTAACTTGATTGTTGCAAAACCTCTTGCAGAACCAAAAAATGTACGAAAAAGTAAAAACGTCGGCAAACATGGATATTCTCTGCTTTTTTTGAGCTTTTTAATCGAAATAAAAAAACGTACAAAACAAAGTATGAATTTTGATATCTGTATTGGTAAAAGCCGCACAGAAAGGAGTGCAGTCGTACAACGACAGCACTGAAACAGCGTGCACCAGACAATTTCCAAAACATTATGTCCCACGAGCAGTAACGAAACGAACGAACTGTTGTAAAACATAATACTCAAAGGAAAGAGAACTAAGCGAAGAAGGTAATATGGTACCCTTTTTTCCGGAATATCTAGTGCTGACAGTTTACACACAACCAATCCAACTCATTCAGTTCTTCGGGACTTAATGAGCTGTTCAGGTTATCAGCACAATTCACGTGATACCAAGTACCACAGTCGTCGCATGCGACCCAGGCGGGCTCGTTATTTCCTCCATGATAGCCGATATGACATTTTGGACAGGTACATTGAATATTTTTGGACTTTTTAGTGTTAGACGATAGTGACCTCTGCGAAATTCTTCTTCGTTTGACAATCGTAGGCCAAGTGCTTGTCATTATTTTATTAAAGCGTCTTTTGTCTTTTCGCGCTTGCAAATTTTCTCTTTCTTTTTTCTTTTTTATCGTGTCGGCGCACAACGAATCGATTGAACGACCGCACGAAAGGTTTAGAGACCGCGACGGTTTCTTTCTGTTTTGATTTGAAACTTTTCCCGCCTTGCAGGGCAGCTTGAACAATGACCTTCTCGCTGTCTCAGCAGATGACGTCAAACGCACAGGGTTCTAATATCGCTCTTTCTTTTTTCTTCAATTACTTGTTGTTTCAAGACGAGCCAGGCCGTGTAACGGGCATCGGCGATTGTGTAATTTGTCTCAAACGCTTTTTCGAAAAGAACCATTTCGTCATTACTTAGGACAGACTCCACTGCATCCAGAGTTCGTTTCGTTTCCTGTTTTCCCGCTGAACGTCGTTTTAAACGTTTGCCTGCAGGGGATTTTTCATCTGCGGTACTGTTGCTTGAAACAACGCAACCTATGTGGCCACCTGCTGTTGATCGGAGCGGCGTTGACAGGGCTGCTGGAATCGTTCGATTACCTTCCCGGATGTGAGGCAGGCGTTTCTCCGTCAATCGCTTTGAAAACATGCCTTCTGGATGACCAGGTACATCTGTGGATATTGCGTCATCGTCAGAGTCAAGCTCTTCGTCTAGATTTTCGTGGTGTTCTGTGTGATGCACTTGCGCAACTGTAGTCGCTGCGCACGAGGTAGAAGCTTGCGCAGGGGATGAAGACTTAGTCGCTGATTGAACGTGGCATTCATCGCTGACGGAATTGAATAATAAATCATCGCTCACACGATCATTCTTGTGCACGTCAGATGGTTGGGTGAGCTCAAATTTTGACGGGGTCTTTGGTCTGAGATCCGGATGCCGGGAAAGAAATCCACACCACCATGCTTTGCCAGGCACATTGTTTGTGAAGTATTGAACGTTTCTTCCGCATCGGTCCAAACGTGCTTTTACCGCTTGCTTGACCTAAAATTGAGATTTTCGCGATTATTTTCACGAGTACAATGAGAAAATGGCAGCCGCAAGTTTTGTAGTTCAATACTGGGTTGTTTTTCGGTCATAGACTGAAATTTTTTTGAAATGACCGAAAAAAATTAAGTGATTTCGGTCAGAAAGTCTGAAAATACAAGTTAATGAACATTGCTACGGTGAGTTTTTACTACAACTGTGAGAGAAATGACCAAAAAGTCTCAGCAAAAACGAACAAGTTTCAACACCAGTGCAAACCCGACTTGTAACCTAAATAATGAGCTTTAAAGAAATTGTCTAAAAAATAAGAGAAATTGTTCAAAAACTTAGCTAATTTGCTTCAAAATTGATCTTAAGAAAAACTGACATAAATATTTCCAAAACGATTTTGCAAACTCGAAACAACCCTATGCATCTTTTCTTTAGTCTCGAGAATATGCTTCGTTTTGGTCATCATTTGTTCGGCTCGCGCACAGGAGCGGTCCACAATAAAGGCCGGCTTATATTTTTCCCTGCCAGAACCAAGTTGTTCACTTCTCCAGGACAGCGCAGCAAGCCGTGAATGTTTTGCTTCTGGACTAAAGGGAGAGTTCATAAAACAGGATGCTCTGTGCAACTGTGATGTCATCAGACAGGATGCTCTGTGCGACTGTGATGTCATCAGACAGGATGCTCTGTGCGACTGTGATGTCATAAGAGAGGATGCTCTGTGCGACTGTGATGTCATAAGACAGGACGCTCTGTGCAACTGTGATGTCATCAGACACGATGCTCTGTGCGACTGTGATGTCATAAGAGAGGATGCTCTGTGCGACTGTGATGTCATAAGACAGGACGCTCTGTGCAACTGTGATGTCATCAGACAGGATGCTTTATGCAACTGTGATGTCATCAGACAGAATGCTCTCTGCGACTGTGATGTCATAAGAGAGGATGCTCTGTGCGACTGTGATGTCATAAGAGAGGATGCTCTGTGCGATTGTGATGTTTCACACTTCAAGAGCTTCTTATCGTTGATTTACCAATTTATTCGGTGATGCACCCATGGGCGTCGGAATGGGGGTTGTGGGGTAGCCTTGGCCCCGTTGGATTTTGAAATTTGACTATTTGCTACTTCTTTTCAATTGAAAAATATTTTTATCTTAGTTTGAGCTCGTAACATGAAAGTTCACCACTGTTGCCCTGAGGGCTGTGCAACCGGAGCCCAGGGCCGAAGCTCAAGCAATTTCGGATGGCTGAAGCCGAAGAAAAAAAATTTTGATGGAGCCGGAGCCTGAATTTTGGGTTCCCGTTCAACAAAAATAGTGTACGGGCTAGCGACGTTTACAAATAATACAACTGTTTTTATATTTTAATTGGACCAGATTGTTTCGGAACCGGAACCAAAAACTTTGAGATCGGAGCCGGAGCCAAAAAATGTAGATGCCAGGAGCTGCAGCCGGAGCCCGAAATTTTAGTTCCGGCTCTACAACCCTGGTTGCCCCCGTGGGAAAGTCCTTTTGGCCATTGCCTGAAAAATTTCTCTATGCCCCCCCGGAAAACGGCCTTTCGACGCCCATGCATACCATACGGCATAGGTTCTCAAAGTGCTCCGTACGGAGCACCAGGGCTCCGCGAAAGAAACCTCGGGGATCCACGAGCTATTCGTTTACTTATTAAAATACTGACTTGGCTAAGTTTGCAACTGTCCAAAGAAGCAATAACGGCATTAATAAAACTTATTGTGGGGCTCCGTAAATTATGGTCAATCTCTGCATGGGCTCCATAACACCTAAAGTTTGAGAACCCCTGCCATACGGCATATAATCAAAGGCTTCTTACATGACTTGCTAAAGTCAACTTCGTGGTATTCACGTTGGGCGCCTTACTATCAAGGGCAACTGAAAATGGATGAAATATGTGAATATGGTACCTGTTCTCTTGTGACACCAAAGCCTCGGCGAGCCATAGATTTTATCCAATTCTTCAACTCCATTTCCTCTTCCTTGCCCAGAACAGTAGGAGGTCCGGGTTTCGGATAAGTTTTGGGACGTTTTCCTTAAAAAGCGTAGAGGCATGTTTGGATTTGAGAAGTTGGCGCAAAAGTGAAGGAGTTTTGATAAAAACACATTTCAGGTCAAATTGTACAGTGGATTCCATTATTGCTACAACCGCCAGTGGCGATTCGCATGCAGGCAGCAGGGGAGTGCAGCACCCCTACTGTTGCGAGTCACTGACCGAAGGTTTTTGAAATAACCGGAAAAAACTAAGTCAATTCGGTCAAAAATTGTCCGAAAACGAAAGATGACAAGAAGTTTTTTTGGACAAATGACCCTAATTTGGACAAATGACCGTTTTTGGACAAACGATCGAAATTGGACAAATGACCCTATTTTGGACAAGTGACCGTTTTTTTGGACTAACGACCGAAATTGGACAAATGACCGAAATGTCTCAGCGAAATAAAAATACAGCTTTTATTCTACTAAAATACAGTATTAAAAAAAATTGTACGTTGTTCACTAATTATCTCTCAAATAAATACTTTATTTTGATATTTGTGTTTGCACACGGAAGTCATGCTTACCGCGAGTCAACTCAACCTGGTGTTGTAAGCCTGGCACTGTTAGATTCAAAGCTCCAGGCTGGCAATGTAGGTAGGAGCAGCGTACGCAGTCAGCCCCGGGTTTTTTGTTTCGGTCATAGACGCAATTTCTTTTAATGGCCGAAAAAAATTAAGCCGATTCGGTCAGAATATAGACTAATGAATAGTGTTCATGGCGAGTTTCAATACTACAATGGTGCAAATGACCGAACTGTCTCAGAAAAAAAAATGACTGAAATATCTCAGGGAAAAAAAAACGAAGTCAGCCACACTCGCAGCAGCTATATCAGTGCTGGTCGCATGTAGTCATAGGAATTGTTCAGTATATCACTTTGTGGAAGAACAACTTTGTGACGTCGCAATGTACTAAATTTAGGCAGCATCTACTTACTGTCATTACACTTAAAATATTTTTTATTCCAGTATGCGTAAATTTAAGCGGAAAACCAATGGGTGCAATCGGCGTAAAGTCAAGGCCGTTTGCGGAAGAACCTTTGATATAATGAGTGATCTGCAGAAGCTTAACCTATCTCAGTTGAAAAAAACTGTTATAGGTTAATGATAAACGCCGACAAGGACAGCGAGATCCATCACGCTTTGAGGCAATTTCGGCCATAACTAGGGTTCCTACGCGATTTTGAATATTAATTTCAGACATTTTCCATAGTTAACTTCTCCAAATGACATATATAGGTCAAATACAGGCGATATAATAGTTAACAGGACGAAAGTCAATTTATCAGTCTCACTAAAAGTATCAGAATAAAATATTATCAAGATGTATGTCAAAAGATCAAGTCTATAGAAAATTTATTCCTTTTTTCCATACTAACAGACCAAAGAAGTTTTTTCCAGGCTGGAAAATGACCAAACTTTTTTCCATACTTTTTAAGACTTGGTAGGAACCCTGCATAACTCTGACCGATCGCCCCAGAGCAGTGGTTTCCAACCTGCGGACGCGAGAGTTTCTAATAAAGATATTCACAATTTCTTCTAGATTTTATATTTCGTATATGGAATCACTTTTTGTCATCGCCAAAATAATAGATAGGATCACCTGGCAAAAATCATAGCCTACTTATTCAAACCTTTTGTGTTCTCACATATACTCTGGAACAAATCCTGCACAAGGATTACCTCCTGTCCTGGTGTCCTAGCGGTTGGAAAATTCTTATTAGATCATGTTTTAAAACTTTGATAACACTTTTTAGAAACTGTTCAAGCAGTAATAATAATTTCATCATTGAGTGTTGTTTTCTGCATCCAGTCAAGGGTGCACTGAGGTTAGATGGCACCCAGGGCAAGAAACAAGCTTGGCGCCTCCATGTTGGAACCTAAGGTCTTTTGGGAGCAAACTGCATTGAAGAAAGTACTTGCAACACTGTTGGGACATTTGTGCCCCCAGTAAATTGGTGCCTAGGGCATTGCGCCCCCTTGTTATGCCTCTGCATCAAGCATAGCCTCTTTGTATACACCATCAGTGACTAGATACATTTGTAAAATTTCAGGCCAGAAGGTTGAAAATTAACAAAGAGATACTGCAGCAAGTACAGTGTAAGTCTGGATTATGTTTCAAAATGAATTTTGTGTTTGATTAGTACAGCAATTTGCAGTGATTTAAAGCATGTAACAACACAAAACGTTTGTTTGTAGGTAGTGATTTTTCACCCGCCTGTCATGTTGCGGTTTGAATAAAACATCCAGTTTGTCACTCAAGTGGTACCGACATCATAGCATAGTGGATGTGTTTGAGGTTTGCTGTGCCAAAGGTTTTTGGTTCGGTGCTCACCTTGGCAAATGTTGTTTTGGTAGTATTGATTAGACGTTTTAATTCATGAAACCACTTTTTCCTTTTTTCAAAAGTTTCCAAATTTTCAGTTTAAGGGTTAGGTTTTTTTGGGGTTAGCGTTAGGGCTAGGTTCATCTTTTACGTTTAGTATGTTCCTACCAAGCCTACTGCACTCTCGTTATGCATTACTGTAACATTGCAGATGGTGGATGAATAAGGTTTCACATATGAAAGTCCACAGGCAGACCTGTAGTCACTGCCTTGTTTGTACAAAACTTTGAATGAATGGCATGTGGTTAGTATTTTAGATAGCACATTGAGTAGGACTTACTTCAAACGAGTGTATAAAAAACTAAATAATCATATCTCAATTTAATTTTCGAGCAAAATGGTAGTTGTCGGGCCACATATTAATGCAGCAATGCAAAATAGAGGAAGCAGAAAAAAGTCATGTTCAGTGTAGCCTAACAACAACAAACGTCATATACTCGCATGGCAGCCGAACGTAATTTTCTTAACCTTGAAATCCTGCCGGTAGCAACCCCAAGATCTGCAGTCACACGTAGTACTAGCCAGAAGCCACTGAAGCATCTGACATATCTCACCGGATATCCTGTCGTGCAGAGTCACTCTGGGAATTCGATACTTCTTAGCTGCTTGCCTGACGGACAAGCCGTTTTCTTCCACTTCACGCAGAGCTTCAAAAAACGATTTTTCAGTGTATTTCACTTTTCTTGGTTGAACTTGACCTGGCATTTCGATGCACAATTACCCAAATTTCAACGAAACTTGCGCAAACACTCAAATTCCAATGAAACTGGACAAGCCAAGGAAATCATACAATGACTAGAACAACGAATGCAGCTGTGACTGAGCGAGGTGATGATGTTGCTCACTGATGCGTCGCGGAATGGCAAATGGCGTCATTGTCCCGCGCAATGCCCACGTGCAGCATGTGGCTAAATGGTGCAGATACGGATTGGGAAGTCGCCTAAGAAAATAAAAGAAACAAACAGGTTTTGGAGCAAGATCTTTGCTGAAATTTGGTTGGCAGAAGAGGAGGAGCGTTGGTGAGTGAGATTTCGAGGTAATATAAATCAAATTAATAGAAATTGGTAAGAGTCTGTCAGAGTTTGTAGGCTACGGAAATACTGTACTGTCTTTTTGGAAGGTGCTAGCAGTAGCAGGCATATCTTGAAAAAAAAGAAGTTGGACAGAGATAAGTTTTTTTGAACATTTGTGTTCGTACCGTCGAAAGATTGTGAAAGCTTAAAAACAAAATTCTGAGCAGTTGGGCAAATATTTCACGTGGCCGCTATAGTATACGCACAAGATTGTGGCCACGTTGGCGTACGCACCTGTAGAGAACTCCACATATTGGACCACATTTTTTTGTTAGTCGTGGACGTGATGTGTTGTGAGGTTTCAAAACTATGTATTTTATCATTACTGTTGCATTAATAATGGCCAAATACGTTTTGAAGATGGTGAAATACAACATCAGCATTGACATTTAGCCTAAAATCTAAACATAAAACAACCATGACTTTTAATGCTAGGAATAGTTATAAAACGCTAATCCACGGACGTCCCCTGTAACGTAAGACCAGGATGCTGGTGAAGACCAAATTTTTGTTTAAATACTTAACATATGTTCATTCTAGTGTTGTGTTTTAAATGTCGAATACCCTTTTCAAAGTGTATTTACTGTATGGATGAAATCCTCCAAAACAATGCATGAAAACTTTTATTGCACTTATTTGAAAAAATATGAATGGTGACATAAGTGATGCTGAAAATTACACTTGTAAACTTACCTGGTATTTTGTTTTTGATGCACCCAACACATTGGATTACTGCTAAACCTTCTAACCCCCTCATCAACTAAGCTCCAAAATAAAGCTATAAAAATGATAAATCCAACTAACATGGGATCACTAGAAGAACATTTCTAGCACTTAAACATCTTATGCCTTCCCAAACTATATAGCTTTTCAGTAGGCATATTCATGCACTCTTTATCATAACAAACTGCTTCCAAATCACTTTGATGAATATTTTATTCCACTCAGGTCAATTCATTATCACTCCACAAGACTAGCAACCTCTAAAAACCTGTTTTTACCTAGAATTAACTTTTCCTCAGGAAAATGTTCTCTTAAATTTATTGGCCCAAAAGTATGGTCTTCAATACCAGACGATATTCACTTTTCAACCACCCTTACCTTTAAATGGAAACTTAAGAAACACTTCCTACATGAAAAAAATCCCAATCATGAACTTTAGCAACATTTCAAACTTTTTTATTTTTTTTTATTACCATTTTTTAATTTTTTTGTATTGCTAAAAATATTCTAGCCACACCAAATTCCATCACTTAAATTTGATCCACTCATCTATGTACGTAGGCATGTACTTTCACCTGTACATTTTCTTCACCATGTTCTGCGTTCATTCGTTATTTGTTTTTGTTTTTCTTTTCATTATGCTTATTTGATCTCCAACTGTTATTTCTCAACACTTTTCAAAAAGTGATAATGGGGTTGGTTGACCAGATGATCGCCACGGTCTTTCGCCAATCCTATATGACACAGCGCCCGTCTTCGTTTACACTGATCAGTTATTGTGCCATTGTGTTTTCATTTGCTCTAATGTTCGCTAATGGTTGGTTTACTGCATGTGATGGCTTTTATGGTGCTTCTGCTTGTTGGCTGAGTCATATGAAACAATAAAGCATTACCATATAATCTGCTTTACTTCATATTTGAAACCTTTAACCGCCACCTGTAACGTGATAGCAATGCACGACCACGGTGCAGTTGACTTGGTAGAAATGTATTCAGTGTAGAAGGTAAACTGTAACATTAACCCTAACCCCTAAATGTAAAGTTAGGAAACTCTTGAAAGAATTAAAGAAAAAGTGGTCCCATGAATTTTAACATGCAACCACTACTACAAACTACCAAATGGAAAGTTGCCAAGGGGAGAGCCGAACCGACAACTATTGCTACAGCAGATGTAAACACTACTGCTATGCTACCATGATGGTACCGCTTGAGTTACTAACTCAGCGTTTCATTCGAACCACATCATGCAAGGCGGTTCCATAGCCACTTCCTAACCTTTTGTTGCTCACCTCTCTTACCTACATGCATGCTTCACCTGCTCATCTGCAGGCCTAGTACAGTGGTACTCAAACTTTTTGGCTCGTGGGCCACATGTGTCGTTCAGAAACCCTTCACGGGCCACAAGAATTAATAATCTCAAAAATTCTATAAAAAATTGTCTTAAATCAAAAAAGTGTTAAGTTTTCTTTCCAATGAAAATTGCCTCGCAGGCCACTCCAGAGGGCCTTGCGGGCCACGGTTTGAACACCACTGGCATAGTACATACCTCAACTCTTTACCCATTGCTTGCCCATCATCATCTGTGTTATGTTAAGGTAGTGTGTATTTTGCTGCCAAGATGCCAGGGGCAACAGGCTTGGCAGAAACAAAGTAAACACAAAAGATTACCCTAAAGCTAACCCCCTAACACTAACCCCTAATTCTAACCCGTAACGCTAACCGTAACCCTAAACCTGTATGCTAACCGAACCGTAAACCTAACACCTAAGGGAAAAGTTTGGAAAGTTTTGAAAAATGTAAAAAAAAAGAAAAGGGAAGTCACCAAGGTGAGAGTCGAACTGAAAAGCAGTGGCATACCAGACGTGAAGCATAACCAATACGCTACGAGTAACACGTCGATTGTATGACAAACTGACCTTTTTATTCGAATTGCGTCATGCCACGATACCGAATGTTCGACTGGCAGCACAATAGCTCCAACCGATCTGTTGCCGCCAGAATATTGGCAGTAAAATAGACACTACCTTATGTTAATGACTGTAATGTAAATGATTTAACATATATGTTTCTATTCTGTATGTTGTCTAATTGAATTGTCATGGGATGATTTCGTTCATGTTTGCCATGGTCACTTTTCATTCGATATTCTTGATTTTAGAATATATTGCTTGCTTTTTTGTGAATCTACTCATTTCCACTTTTTGACACTTCTTCAATGTTGGTTTTTATGTTTTTTCTACTGTTGTTCATTTGTTTGTTTGGGTTAATATGTTATGATATCACTCATTAAAGACTTGTATCTATTGCAACAATTATCTCCAGCAAGGTATTCCAACATGATGCTTTAACTTCACTTGCATATCTCCGTTTATTGCCATCACTGAGAATCAGTTTAGTTTCAAGCCGGAATATTGCACTGATCTGTGTGTATTTTAACTCAAGCAGAATTTATATTATTATGCAAAAAACACACCAATGTTTGCAGCTTATGTGTAAGATGCCTGGTGTGTTGGTATGTATATATATAGGATCCATAATATCATGCAAGTAAAGTGGGCACTTGCCTTACCCCTTCATTAATGGGTTGTTTGACACATGGGGTTCTTAATCCATACCTATTTACTACCTACCTTGAACTATTAGTGCTGTCAGGCTTGTTGTTGGCCAGAGCAGGATGCACTGTGGTGTGTGGGAAACATGTTACAGGTCTGATTTCAAAAATTGTAACTTTGAGCTCAGAACCCTGAGATCTTTCCCCCTATAAAATTTCATGAATTTTTTTGAGGGTCAAATGAAAAATTCCCATTTTGCTGGATCACCTGATTAGGAATAACCCCTTATTTTAAAAAATATAAACACTGTTTTAAGTTGTCCATGTGAACGATGTACTGTAGGTGTTAAGTTTGCTGAACAAGTTAAATATCTTTTTTTTTATATCAATCCCTGATGAGAGATATAGTATAGGACAGGGGCGTATAAGCTGACCCTTAAAAAACTGCCCCAAAATGAAGAGTTTTGCAAAAACTCACATATTAGCCAATCCCCAAAATACCATGGTGTGTTGTTTGGGCTAATAAAAAAAGAATATCAATATGCAATGCACTGTGCTTAATCAGACATGATGACGTTGTATTTCATTTGAGGTACAGTTAAAATTAATGTTAAACTTGAGTTGTAGTTTGTCGGAATTAACTTTATTTAGTGCAGTCTCAATTTTTATGGCTGTATGTATGACTATCAGGGGTGATATCAGTGATATCAGTGATATTGCGTGATCTGAGAAGTGGTGTCATGTCAATTCAGTTGTGTGAGATCAGATTTATGTGCGTATAAGCCGACCACCTAATTTCATATATATTTTTTTAGTTTGAAAGTCGGCTTATATGCGAGTATATATGATAACTGGATGTGGAAGATAAACGGTAGCCACTCTCATGCTTTTGCCATCATTCACTTCTCCTTCAACCGTTTGGTAGAAAATTTTGTTAGGCAAAATTTTTCAACCGTTTGGTAGAAAATTTTCTTTGAAACGTTTGGTAGAAAATTTTGTTTGGCAACCAAACAAAACTAACACCTTATAAAAAGATAAGGTGAACAAGTCGTAATTTAGAGTGATCTTGGTAAAAGGTCTCTGATGCAACTTGGAAACCTGGTGAGGTTGAATGTGCTTGCTGATGTTTGTTAAGCCTCATGGTGATGCAGATTGATCTCAGTTGGTGAACTGCGTTGCTACTTGAAACCATGAGTGACTGAACATACTGTACTGAAAAAGATTTGGTTGGAAATACATCTGGACCAACAATGGAAGAATTCACCTTAGACAAACCAATGATAGTAAAGTCATTACTATCCAACATGAAAAAGACCTCGAACAGATCGAAAAGCCAACAACCGACTCTGGAAATCTCTATGGACCATAGACATTTGCTGACTCTCCTTGAAAACTCAACGATGAAATACCTGTCCCCTCCTTATGGTA
>Ga0210059_1013198_pt1 | contig 12385 bp, 5 predicted proteins | sample Ectturendosymbi2_FD_188042 | JGI IMG/M metagenome (GOLD analysis project Ga0210059, IMG submission 188042) | Ecteinascidia turbinata endosymbiont from Florida, USA - Sample 2 (SPAdes) (version 2) | ecosystem: Host-associated > Tunicates > Ascidians > Unclassified | place: Key West, Florida...
GAGAAAATGACTGCCAGAGAGGTTACGACTTTTTACTGCAATTCATAATAATAGGCCAATAGCGTATGGGGGGCCCCACGTGAAATTTCGGGGGGGGGCTCACTTACCCTTGCCACGGCACTGACTGTGGTCTAAGGGCCATTTTAAAAAAGCACGACAACTCGCAGGCCACTTCCGATAATATGATGTAGCCTATAAAACAACAGATTCAGAACAGTTAAAACTAAACAAAGAGAAGACAAGTGAGTTGGTCATTGAAACAATAGAAAATAGTAATTTATTGCAAATGTCTATCAGTGGGATGCCTGTGGCCGAGGCTTCTCTGACACTATCGTATAGTGTTTCGGCTCCCATTCGATTTCTGTGTTTAGATTTGATCGCTTCATCATAGAAAATGTACTCACACACATTTTGCTGATTAACTTCCAGAAGCTCTCTCTGCAGTCCCTAACACCGTTATTATTGCACATTTCTACTAAAAGATGTTATGCTTGTTCTACTGTAACTAAAATTACCTATTGCAGTGATGGGCAATTAATTTGGATCGCTGGGCATTTGGAGATGGCCGCGTTTAGCGGATAGATAGACAGATTTGTTTGTTGGTACCGAGTTCATTGCGCCAGACATACTTGCGCCAGACGTGGGTGGATTCTTGACCTTGATACATACATGCGTGGCCCTTGATCCCAGTCAAAAATGCAGAAGCCGTCATTGATAAAGTTTTAGAGGATGACCAAACTTTACGTTTCCTCGAGTCAACCAAGCGAGGATGAATAAAACTCTCCGAAGAGCAGCTATCGAACAAGACGCGTACCTCGCGCCCGGCAATGCGCACAAAACCAGAAGCTTTCGAAAGTGAGGGGGGACCTCATCCATCACTGAGGCAATCAACGGTTTATGGATCATCGCAAGCGTAGTGGAAGAAACATGTGTTACCAGTAGGACTACTGCAGCAAATAAGAACGACACGAACCTCACATATCAACCACTTGCTTAAAACAAAGAAATCGGGCAAAAACTAATGAGCGCGATGTATCCACAAAACGCAGAATTTTAAACAATAACTTTCCTTACATGTATATAAAAGAGGAGGTTTTGAGAGACTAACAAATACAGGCATATGCATCTTGCTAACAACATGTCTTTGCTTCCAGAATATAAAATGGCCAAGTTAAAACTCTTTATTTAATTTGAAGACAATAGCGATGTTTCAGTAGTTTGGTGTGTTTCGAAGTTTCTCAGTGTTGATAAGCAAATGTGTCAATACTTGATCATCACAGTGCCAAGACGTTGTTTATAAAAAAAACTAACCTATCCGTTTTGCTCAAAAGCTTAGGGTTTTGGCTTTCGACAAAAACACCCGTTTATCTTTGCAATTTTCGAAGGAAAATAAAAAAAACAAAATGGAGAAAAACCACTTACCACCTATGTTGTTTTCAACATCCCACAAAGAAGAAGGAATAAACACGGGTCGTAGCCACCGGGAATTTGGTGGGGTGATCCTCCAAACAAAGTTCCAAGCCACCCCAAAGTGCAGAATGAAACGCCATAAATCAGTGGAGTTTTTGTCAATTTTTGAATGTCAAGCTCCCCTGAACGAACGTAAAGGCCCAATTGAAAACATTCTGGCGACTGTTCTGATTAAAGCAACCAAAACCATCATTTCAGGAGATGACGTTAGAAGCAGGTCACGTATTAGTTAAAGGACCTATGAAAAATATCACGTATTAGTGCCACTTGAGGAAGTGATCCATAAAAAATGTCACGAGATAGTGTTTAATATAGAGTCTTCCCTGTCCTACCGCTGATTCGGTGTCATGCATTGGTTACACTCACAACCTCATGCTAACAATAGATTTTTTAGACTTGTGAAAGCATGGCTTCAAATTTACTCACGCTTCTTTTCACATAGTATAATATTGCGTTGCTTACAGCAATTAGCGGTCACTGTCTCGCTGCATTTCCGTGACGTAAGTGGCACAGGGCAGTGACGCAAACTGCGTCTCTAGCAAGCTTTATGCAAAAACCGGCCTCGCACGTGGCTGATATTTCAGAATTTAGTATTACTTTGGTTTTCAGTAGGTAGTTGCTTTTATGCGTTTTTCGACTGTTTTCTGGAGATTTCGGGTTTTAGTATGGACATGCACATTCGATCTGCATTCACTGCCATTTTCAACTCTCTTTCTGAGTTTTGATAAGTGGGGCCGCTTCGGCTAAGTTTTCCCACCCTGGATCAAGTTTCCCCACCCAGGATCAGGTTTTCCAACCCTGGATCAGGTGTTCCCATTCTGGATCAAGTTTTCCCACCCTGGATCAGGTTTTCCCACCCTGGATCAGGTTTTCCCACCCTGGATCAAGTTTTCCCACCCTGGATCAGGTTTTCCCACCCTGGATCAGGTTTTCCCACTCTGGATCAGTTTTTCCCACTCTGGATCAGGTTTTCCCACTCTGGATCAGTTTTTCCCACCCTGGATCAGGTTTTCCCACTCTGGATCAAGTTTTCCCACCCTGGATCAGTTTTTCCCACTCTGGATCAGGTTTTCCCACCCTGGATCAAGTTTTCCCACCCTGGATCAAGTTTTCCCACTCTGGAGCAAGTTTTCCCACCCTGGATCAAGTTTTCCCACCCTGGATCAAGTTTTCTCCCCCTGGATCAAGTTTTCTCACCCTGGATCAAGTTTTCCCACCCTGGATCAAGGTTTCCTACCCTGGATCAAGTTTTCCCACCATGGTTCAAGTTTTCCTACCCTGGATCAAGCCTCCAGTTACGTTACTGTGCATTACCTGCCACGATGCCTGCGTTCAACAGTCACATGCGGCAAATAGCCTAATACCGCAACTTGAAGTGTGTATGGAGATGTGTTGCAATGTAACTGTTACGCAATAAAGACCAATCATAGACTTATCCGATCACAAGTTTCGCAGCCTGCGTTTGCAGGTAAAGGAGCAGAAGCAGACATGAGTGAACTACAATCTCATCACTGTATGACACCAGATCAATGAGCCTGGCTCTTGTGCAATGTAAGTGATATACCGGAAAAAACTGACATTGCAAGAATTAAGTCAAGTGATCGATTTTAAGCAACTGACTTCAGTTTTTCTAGAAATTTGTTGTTCTTAATACTAATTTCCATGTGGGGGCAAACGCCCGTTTTACCCTGCGGACGCCCATGACTTCGTCTACCCTTTTTCAGCGATGCCGTAACCCCCTTTGAGAATTTCACCCTTAGTGTTTGCATTGTTTTAAATTTAGTTCATAAATTGAAATTTTAAGTAAATTCATTTATTAGATCCACTTATTCCACAACTACCTTTCGCAGTGGCAGTATTTTTGGGCCTCCAGCGAATTTACTTCGGACCTTTAAATTCAAACACACATCCCTGAATGCTACAATGCATAAGATCGATTGCTTCCGGGAGGTGTGCAGCCAAGCTCCATATTCGTACGCGTAATAGGCTGATGAAACGCTGAAACTAGCTCGACCGGCAACCCTGTTTGCCCAAACTCACTCATGGAATTTTTCCTCATAGCACACAAATGTGTGATAACTGGTGACTGGTTGCGGTGGGGACAGCGGACCACCTCCACGCAAATCCCTGTGGGGTCAGGGGACCACTTCAGCGCAAACTCCTAACAGATGACAGGGGACCACCTCCACGCAAACCCCCAGCATCATGAAGAGCTCGATCTCCAAGTGCGTCGTTTTCCTGCATCAAAATAAAAAAACGCCAGCGATAGACATCATTGTGGCGTCAAGTAACAAAGAGAAAATGATTACTGATAACACATATTTTATCTCAGTCAAAACTGTAACAGTATGTGAATATGCGAACCTGGTTCTTCTTACCAAGCCCAGGGTTTCGCAAAGCCTTCTTTTACAGAAATTTAAAAGGATTACTGAAGTGACACTTTGACTACCACGTTTACTGGCAGGGTTCCAAATCTGAGGCACAAGCAGCTTGTGACGTGACACTGGAAACAGCGCAACAACCTGCTTCTACGAAATAATGTCTTGTTGGAAAATTAGGATTACGCTGAACTTTTGGAAAAAGCAACAAGGAGCAACTACAAAACGTTTTTGCACCTCTCTGGTTGAACGACTGAATATCCAACGCAATGTTTCAGCTGTTTTCTTCGTTGACGTCAAAAGCTCGACCAACCGCTCCAGCGGAAAAAGTATTTGAACGACCTCTGACCTCTCTTGTACTCATGGATGCGTTCATGCGTGGTCAGTGGGTTCTTCTTAGATTATGGAGAATCCTGAATGCACAGAAAAGTTTTTTGAAATCAACGTCCTATTCAAAAATGCGAGCGACGTCAACCGGCAAAGATTAACAGAACAGGTCGGCTGAGTGTCAAGTTCAATTCCGCTTTACTCCGAAGCGCTATCGTAACCTCGCCAGTTGTCCCAAGGAAACAACTGCGTAGACAGCTAATCCTCACCATGAGAAGGATTATCAGCACACAGTCATGAGAGACCGCTTCATCTTGATTTCCTCTTCCACATTGCCAGTCTTAAAATCGATGACAAGCCTGTGGTTGAGCGTCATGTTTTCCCTCTGACTCCGCTGACAAGTTTGCCGCTGAAAGTCGTGAGGCCTGCAACAGAATGAAATCCACGGTTGGATTGCTTTTTTATTTTGAAATAATTGGCGTCAATGGCGACTTTGACGCCAACGTCGATTGCAAAATCAGCGAAGTTCACCACACTCCATACAAGAAACTGCTCTCAGCGGCTAAACCTTGTAAGAGAAAATTGTGGTGTAGGGTCTTGACTGACTGGTTAGCAAGCTAGTTCCATCAAAGACGAGGAGTTCAATCAAAGACTTTTAGATTAACTTACGTGCAATCAGGGCCGTCGCCAGCGGGGGAAGCAGTGGTGCCCGGCCCCCCATTTGAAATCGGTGCCCCCCATTTTACGTTTGGTCAACCGTTTGCTGCATACATCCAATAGTGTATTTAAAAATGTAGCCCCTCCTTTTGGTTTTTGGTCCCTCCTGGTTTTTGGCCCCCCCTGCTGCTAAATCCTGGTGACAGGCCTGCGTGCGATATCGCGTTAAAAGCGCAGAACTGTTATTGGCTTCTAGATTTCCATTATTAGTTAGTAGAAACCTTGCGGAGGTAACGGTCGTTTGCAGTTGTACTGTTATCCAATGCATTAATTTGCGTGTCTTCAATTTTCCTGTTTGAGCCGATTATTGATCACATCGAATAAAATCAACGCATTGTTTGTTTCTTGTTTTACAGCTTTCCACAATGTCGGTTAGAAGTTTGTTTGACAAGAAAAGATTCTTCAAATGAACAAAAAATTCAAATTCGAATCACCACAAAGAAACGAAACAATTACACCCTGGATTAGTTGCGGCATTCCACATTTCACTAATTCGTTTTTATCCAAAGGAAAAGTTTAGACGAAACGGTCACCACAAACTCCAGATTAAGGTCATGCATGTCTCTCCGTTCTTCAAGTGTGCACGTGACTGTGGATTGCACCGAAAGATGAAACTAGCGTTGTTCGAGCTCATAGCACACGAGAACAGGACAAGAAGTTGCACTAGAGGCAACCGACTACAGCTTCACATAAAGAATTCCTTTTGAAGCACTTCGGTTAGGTATAAAGAAAACACTTAGGACAGAGACGGAAAATGCGCAGGAACTGTGACATGTCGACAGCCCTCCGCTGAGTGTATGTACTGTAACCATGGGGTTGGAAGGATTTTTTCCAGGAGGATTCCAATACTGGATCTTTCCGACAATTTTTTAGGGAAGGGCCAAATGTGGTGAAATTTGTTTTTTCTTCCTCGAAATTAAGAAAACAAACTTTTTTGATGAAAATTTTGTCGGGAAATGTAAATTTGTAAAATCCAGAGGGGTTGGCCTCCTCCCTTCCGACGTCCATTCGTGTAACCCATGACTGCAACCAAAAAATAAACCCTTTTGCAGTTGAAACTAAAGTACGATCAGTGCTTTCCAAGGTTGTCCCATGGAGTATCAACTAGAGTATCAAAGATCAAAGACACTGTGTTTTACCCACCTCGATTTCATAGGACCTTAGCACTGAATATAAATCAATCAATGATGATCTTGCCGGAGCTGTTTGATCGCTCCCTAATGCTGATACCACCTGTCACATAGCCTTTCTCTTTGCAAGATAAGACGCCTGCATATCACAGACGTATTAACCAGCAACATGATTATGATCGTCAAAGTTAAACCACCATCAAAAGTGTAATGACACCAACAAGCAGATCTGCTGCATGAACTTAAAATGCGCTGCCTGGTCGTTAATTCTCAAGAATAAAGCGTTTTTGTTCACCACCGAAAACGCTATGTTCACGAGAAAACCAGGCGAGAATCAACGCCACTTCAAACCAGGGAATACTATAGCAGCGCTTCGTCAATCCTTAACTTTCTCCCAGCGTTTGAAAGATTGTCTGTTTATTTTCAGGTTATCAAAAACACCACATTTCTTTCGTTTTTCAGCGCTACACAATGTTCAACGACAGATAGCAGCTCTGCGAATTATTTTGTTGGAATGTTTTGAGCTATGGTGCATCCTTTGGCCCACTTTCTTCACCAGGTCATAACCAGGACAATGTTGTAACCTAGTAAAAACGTTCTACCGATGCTGAAACCAGCGATACATTATTCTAGTGGTTTGCTGCATGGTTAAGAATTTTTAAATTCAGTGGCTTCACAATTTGGTCTCATACTCTTTTTCAATCAAAAAACAAGTTCGAAGACGTTTTGTACTTTTCTGTAAAACAAAAAATATCAACATTAATGAAATACAGGAAATAGTGATTTTACAAAACAATGAATTTTAGTGTCAGTGTTTATCATAATTATTCTCATTCTAGCAGAGCGTGAAGTACCCAACAATAAACTTTGTGTTGCGGCTAGAGACGGTTGTTACGTCTGCAATTTGAGCTGCACGCTTACTGTGTCTCTCACTTTTGAAGTTTCAGGTGACATGTTCATTAAACCTAATATTAACTAAGGTGCACCTGTGCAAGAAATACAAATTTTAACCCCCTGTTACATGAGCAGCCTCATTCGGGCGTCCTCTACCCAAACTTATCTTGTCCTGGCGTCCTTAGAAATGCTACAACATGTTGATCCATTTACATCAAAGGTCACCAATTAAGAGACGCTTTAACGAAAGGCAGCACAGCTGTGCTGGAAAATAATGAAGGAGTTTTGAGTGAACTGTGTCCATCTCTCGCGACACAAGAAACACTTTGTTCGAAAACAATTAAAAGCGATGTCCCGTTTCACGCGATGACATGTATTGCGCTTACCATGAACAGCACAATCAATCATAACGGTAGTAATCACTCGAAGGACGTCCTGCACCGGAAGCAGTGAATACACGATGTGACTGAAAAAAGGTGCTATCACAAGCTGTTGGTTTGCGTGGCGATACAAGCTGTTGTAATAAAACGTTTGTCGCAGCTAACCTATTTGCATGGTTATGCGAAAGTGAAATGAAAGATTTGTAAGTTTATTGAAATTACAAAATCCAAAACATTTTCCTTCAAAATGCTGTACATATCAGACACCATACGAAAATTCTGGCTTTAGAGATAACAGTGGTTGAACAAATAAGTCGTCCTTTTTGTTGATTTTTATGTTGTCCCAAATAAACCTTCAGAACACGAATGATAAAACAAGTGCAGCAACTTATAATAAGCATTGGTAAAGGCTATCAAATCATAATATCAATCAGCATGACAAAAGAAACTTTGAAGATGATTTTAAAGAAGAAACAAAAGTGGGGAAATGATGGCGAGATATTGAGGTTGATAAAAACAAATTTCTTCAAAGGTTGTGCAGGTCATTGAGGAGCAATGTTCTACAATGTGAAAATCTCTACAGTACTATATCGGTCCACTCATCCGTAGCTTCAAGCTGACGTTTCACAAGCACACACATTTTGCAAACACAACAAATCTTCCATCATCAGGCAGATTTGCATCAATCTTTTGCTAGTACTCAAGCCTCGTCATAATTAAGGATACTGGCAAGTACTCAAGGGTATTTTTGGTTCATGTTATCTATTTTGACTTTAGTACTTGCTGAATGTGAATTTACAACAACCAAAGAGAAATACTGACATTTCACAATTTCATGGAGTGTCTTGCATTAAATTTGTTTTTTTCAAATCCATTGCTTGACACAATCCAGAACAGCGGTTGTTGTCAAACCTTGCAACCAACATGAACTGTCTCCGAAAATGTCTTAAAAAATATCTTCGTGCCTTGTATCGGGCTGAACAAAACGTTTGGCAGGACAGCATCTCAAGGGCGTGCCGATGTTAGATGGCGCCCGGACCAAGAAACAAGTTTGGAGCCCCCATATTCGAACCTAAGGTCTTTCAGGAACAAATGTGCTGTTATGAAGAAAGTGCTTATGACGTTGTTGGGACTTTTCAGCGGCCCCAGTGATTTGGAGCCCAGGGCATTGTGACCCTTTTGCTTCCCCCTCGTTACACCCCTGCAGCATCTCTTACGATATATTTCTTCCTCACTTTTGGTCACACTTTCAGTTTAAATTATGGTAGCTTAATAACTATTTCAGTGGAAGATGTGCAATCGCTCAGAATCACTTTCTCCACGACATCCATATTGTTCAGGTATCTCTTCTCTAGACGTTCAACAAGAGCTAGTATCACCTAATGCGGCAAGCGAACCTTTCACTTATACAGTACATCAGAGTCTTGTTAATACTTCCACTTCGAGCCAATCAATTCTAGATGTATTATGCAGTGGTTGCAATAACGCATTTTTCTAAAACTGCAACACAACAACTCGAAAGAGGTAAAAAAGATGCAGTTAACGTTTTGCACAGCTTTTATTCAGTACTGAAAAAGCTACAGAGCGTGGTTGGTTAGACGGAAACGTTTTTTCTGAGGATGCCATATACTTTGCCTTCAGAGCATCAGCAGGTGCATCCTAAGAATGCCCAATAACAATAAGTCACCATTTGTTCACAGTAAAAACATTTTGCCTGCATGGGGAGTCAGAAATGGACGAATGAGGCGGTGACTGGATGTAGTAACCGAATATTTTATATTTGAAAATGGTTACGAAGATTCTGTTCCAAGTGATGCGGACGTAACAAGCGGTTGGTTTTATTAACCGAGCATGCATTTACAGGAATCTGCTGTAGTATTGTGTATGTTGGAAAGGTACGTTCTCCTCTACCGCACATTTGTTTCCATCGCAAATTTCTTCAACTGCAATTTTTCAGCAGTAGGCTACTCGAATGTGCATTTCCTTATAGGGCTTCCTTCCCTCTACTTCCTAGTTTCTTGTGCTGTCCACTTACGTCTTCTGCGTAAATCCTGTCTTGAACTTTTCTCTTCCCGATTTCTGACGTTCACCCGCCCCTGCTCAACCAATATTTTCCTTGTCTTTGGTCTCTTATGCTTAGTTTTCGCGTAACGCTTGTATAGACGCTTTTAACTGGTTGGTTAAGAAAGTGAGTGTTAATGATAGAGGTCAATAAGGAAAAGCCATCTTTGCGTCTCATTTGCTATTAGTAGAACTTGGTCAAGACACTTCGCAATAGCTTCAAGCTGCAGAGGTGCGTAATTCAAAAGAACTGCACTTGCTGGTTATCGGTGAAAAGCATTGTAGGCAAGGAAATTAGACAGCTTCAATAGCACAGTCATGAGGCAGATCTGGTTTAAAGGTTCCAGGACAACTGTCAACTGACACGTGCCAACCTGACAACCGAACAATTGCCAACTAGAACAACTGCCCACAATGGGCGTTCGCAGAAATTTTTTCAGGGGGGTCCAGGTCGTCATGTTGCTTATCTTTTTCAGAACGCTGACGATACAATGCAAATAGACGTTCACAAAATGCTTTATCTTTTCTGCATCAGTAGCGCAAAAGGAGGCCATAATGAGGCCGAAGAGACATGCACAATGCTGCCGAAACACAATTGTTAGGATTTTTCGCTGGTGCTTTACATCAATTTCAACTATTCGAAAATATACGGAAGGAACAGTCGAACGTACGTCAGGTGGCTGTCTCCTCCCGAATAAAATTCCAGGTTGCGCCACGTCACGGTAATGCAGCGAGACAGTGACCTCTGATAAACCGTAAGCGACGCATTCTACTATGAGAAAAGAAGCGTGAGTGAATCTGAAGCCATGATTTCACAAGTCTGAAAAATCTGTTGTTTGCGTGAGGTTGTGACTGTAACCAATGCATGACACCGGATCAGCGGTAGGACAGGGAAGCAGTAAAAGAGTTGGGGCAAATGAAACTTATAAAACCAAACATTCGTCTTCAATTATCGTTGTTTCTGTTCAGCAGCAATGTTGAACTCAAAAATAAAAACAAAAATCATAGAAAACCATTCTGAATTAATCTGAGTGGGCGAATAGCTGCAATGATTTGGTTTCATGTTGATCTTGATAAATCATAAAATTACCTAAGATACTGTTATACAAAGGCACTTCCACCACCGTAGTCCCCCGTTTGAAAGAGTGGGAGGGCAAGGCCGCGTTCTCTGGCGTTCATTGACCACTGTGCCCGGGTGAATAGATTCATCAAGCGAAGCTTGCAGGCCTATTTTCACTCAGTATAAAACTACGTCACTTGTTAGAATACGTCTGTGCAGGCTTGTGGGAATACGTCCTAATCGTTAATGTGGGAAATACGTCCTAATCGTTGTGTAGATCCCTGAATGTTGACCCAGTGCTTCTGAGAGTGACATGAGCCAGAAAGTTACAGAGACCTTGCGGTGCAAAGGTGTAACAACATTCTCCAGTTGTGACGGGATTTTGAAGTTTCCACCACAGGTTGAAGTTTCCAGCTCTCAGTGATTTTGCAAGAAATAGGTTCTGGGTGATGAGAACTAACACTGCTAGTGAACGAGTGTTTTGGAAAGTAGGGCATGTCGTCAATAGCGGAAGAGCAACTTTAAAGAGGTCATCAGTGAACGACATACTCTTTTTCAACCGTGCTTTGAAGTTCAGATCGAAACGCTCAAGGTTGACGAAAAGGTTTCACGTTTTTACTTGTTTTCTTTGAGCTTCTGTTGGCTTCAAAATGAACCACTGAATAAATTATCACGAGCGATGAAACATGCTGCATGAGATTTTAATTGTTTTTAGGAGCACAATGGCAGATGCGGGACGGAAATAGTGCGAGTGGGGCGTCCGCGGGTTGGTAGGGTGCGCGGGGTGGATGCAGGGTATAAAGTCTGCGTGTTAGAAGTTTGCGGGTGCGGGAGGTTTACCTGATTGCTCAAATTCTTGCTGATGCGGGTCGGGTTTAAGTGCGCGGTGCAGGAACGGTCAAAAATTTTCAACCTACACAGGACTCTCGTGCGCACAAGCTTCCAACTGAAAAGCAGCTAAGACGTAACAGTTGCCTGTTTTCATGTTTACGTGTTTGTGTTGTTCACCAGGTGTAATAATGCTACGGCCATTATTTGCAACTTAAAAAAACTTGATAATATAACTTTGTATGACCAAACATAAATGTCTGTCCTTTGGGGTTTTTCAATCATATCTTGGTAATAGACCGAAATGCTTTTAAATAACCAAAAATAATGAAGTCATTTTGCTCAGAATCTCTGAAAATGCTGTATATGCTGAATGAACTTTGCTATGGCGAGTTTTAATGCAACTGTGAGACAAATGACCGAAATGTCTCATGGACAAGAAGCAGACTTACCTAGAACATAGAACTACTTTACAAAAGAGCAATATCAGGGAAAATTCGCAAAAAAGATGAAAGCCCATGGTTTGTTGAAGCCTCTGCCCCAACTAAAATAAATCGCACAAAACATGAGCAGAACATGTAGCTTGGTTTAAAGCAAATTGAAAGCATGCACGGACATTGCTGTGTTTCTTTGGGGGCAGCAAGAACATGCATTTTAGGCAGTGCATTGCATATCATCCAAGTAACTTGGTTCACCAATGCCTTTTCCAACATTTTCAAGATGCCAAAGTGGGTACAATTTGCAGGATGCGGCTTAGACCTCGCAATACATTATTATCACCTGACATTTGGAGAATGTTTCATAAGTTTCCATATTGAATTAGGTTGAAAATATGCAAAATATGACTTTATGATCTGACATGGATATTGTGACTTTTCATGTCTTCACAACTTTTGTTATATTGATTTCGTAGAGTGCGATTTTTGCTTTAAAATTCGTTTCATTTCTTTATGAAGCACAGAAAAAATATGGCTTTTGTGATTTTAAATGGCCCTGAACATTACAAAGGGATAGACTAACAGTGGTGGCCTTAGGGGAGTGCGAACAGTGCAACCGCACAGGGCCCGCAAGTTTAGGGGGCCCGCACTTAACCAATTTACGCGCTTTATAATTAGAGTTAGACCATAAGAGATTGCAAAC
>Ga0210059_1013199_pt1 | contig 12384 bp, 5 predicted proteins | sample Ectturendosymbi2_FD_188042 | JGI IMG/M metagenome (GOLD analysis project Ga0210059, IMG submission 188042) | Ecteinascidia turbinata endosymbiont from Florida, USA - Sample 2 (SPAdes) (version 2) | ecosystem: Host-associated > Tunicates > Ascidians > Unclassified | place: Key West, Florida...
ATATGGCTAGTTGTGCAACGTCCGCAATGTCCGTGCTTTCATTGAGCGCAACCGAAAACATAACAAACGACTTGACTTTGTTCTTCAGTTGGCTGTCTAGATTCGCGGAAATGTCCGAAATCCTCCCTGCCACAATGTTTCTCGTCAGGCTAATATTAGCAAAAACTTCACCTTCTCAGAACACACGATTTCTGCAGCCTTTAGGATGCACGTCTTCACGAACTCCCCTCACAGCATGGCGTTGATGCTAACGCTATGTCATTAGCAATAAGGTTGCTGGCCATCAGAGCTGCTGCACTTATATCTCGGCTACTGGTAAAAACAGACTTCTGTTTTTTCAAGCCTGCTATCAATTCCTTTACCTTCTCTCTCCTCGGTTGCCCTTGCAAGCCACGGTATATTTCGGCATGATGAGTCTCATACTGGCGTCGAATGTTATATTTGTTCACCACTGAAACCTGCTGTGAACACACCAAACATACAGGTATCACATTCACCTCCGTAAAAAAATAAGAAATGGACCAACTGTGTTGGAAAACTCTGCATTTTTGTCAACTTTTCTCTTTTTCGATGAAGACATTTCGGGAAACGAGGCCGCCACGGAATAGAGAATAAAGGCTAAATTGAGCAATTTAAGGAAAAGTAGAAGCCTAAGTCCGAGCATGGAATAGTTCTACATCTACCAATATGTCCTCATTACGCCACAATACAGTTTCCTTGTCTCTTATTTTCACGAAAAACTACAAAGATGTCCTCCCAGTTTTCACTCTAGGTTGACATATTTCAAACAGGAAGTTGCTTGAGCAAGTGGTTTTAGTTAACATTTCCGCGCATTTTTTGACACTAGAAATCCGGCGATGTCGATTTCGACATTTTTCGTAATTCAATGCGTAATTTTCTGCATTTACTGCTTTTTACCGATTCTCAAATTTTACCCTGTCGAACAGATTTCTGTGCAGTTTATTTTCGGTCAATAATTCGAATAGAAGCTTCACATAGCAAATTTTAGTTAGAGTTGTACCTAGAACTCCGAAGGTTTCGAAATCGACATCACTGGAGCTCAAGGTATATTTTTTCCCGGAGTTCTAGTGTTAAACTTTATCAACAGTAGTTGTACTTTTGCATGTTCATATATACCTGTTTGAAAGTTGAAACTGGTGTGAACATGCAAGAGGAAATATGCAGAAAACGGGAAAATTTCACATGAGAAAACAGTGGAAAACAATAAAATATATGCAATTGCGTTAAGGTTTCAAGTAATTGAAATCTAATCACCAGTTGTCGAAGTATGACTGGATGAACTTCTCAAGCAAACAAAGTTTTTACTTTACAAAATCATCCCGCGGGCCGGATTCAACCTCGCAACGGGCCGGTTTTGGCCCGCGGACCGTATGTTTGACACCCCTGATATAGATTGTGGGTACGGGCGTCCGCAGTGGGGGACAAATGGGCATTTCTCCCCCCTGGAAATTGAGACTAAGAACGAAAATTTTCTAGAAAAGCTGAAATCAGCAGCTAAATTCCGATCAATTTATTATAAGTTCTTGCAATGGCAGTTTATTTACCACTATGACACTCACATTGCACGCAAGCCGATCACTCCTGTCCGCTCCTATGCTTGCAGAGGCGGGTGGTCAAACTTGCGAGCGGTTTGTTCTGTATGTCTTTATTGCGTAACAATAGCATCAGGCTCGTAACGAGGAGAGGCGCAGGGAGGCGGATCCTCCCCTAAAAAAATTTTCTCCCCCCCTGGAGAAATGTGTTGGACGCAGTTCAAAATTATTGGCCGTAGTTCAAAAAATTTGGGCCCCTTGCAGAACACTCTTCGCCGCTCCTGGTATCCCAAGCTGGTTACGGACCTGAATAGCATGGCAACAAATCTTCAAAGGTTCACTTCAAGTAACGGCAGAAAGCATTTTGCCGCATGTGACTATTGAAAAGCACACATCTTGGCAGGTATACTGTAGCGAGAGGGTGACTGCTGATAGCGGTAAGCTACGCATTTTTATACTGTGCAAAAAGCACGAATTAACCTGTAGCAATGCTTCCACAAGTTTGAAAAAATCCACTGCCAGTATAAGACTGAGTGTAACAAGGGCGTACGCAAGGGGGAGTTGGGGTTAAAATCCCCCTTGAGCTTGATATTTTACAAAAACTTTATTGCCTGCGCAAAGGAGATTCATTGTTTTTGCATACTTTTTGCTTGTTAATTTGTCGACTTATTGCAAAAACCACCGAATGAATTTGCAGGCAAATTTCAAGGAACACTGTAAATGGGCCAAAAAGTGATAATTAGGTTTTGGTGGGAATCTGGGTTATCGTCTGCGTCCAGAAACCATCTCACCACTTTTTGTAGACCTTTTGTCCACTACGCATGTTTAAGATTGTGTTCGGCGATAGTTCAGTTTATCCGAAACAATTGTCTTTATTTTGTCTGCTATGGCTGATCAGCGCATGCGCTGACCATATTGGCTACATCACCAGTTTCTGTAGCATGATAAAACTGTTGCACGAGCTCAAAGCCGCAGTTGTTAACATAGAAGCATTCAGGCATTTGATAATGTTTCAGCAAGGAAAAAGGATAACTAAAAATTTGCTGGACTTCTATACATAACAAAAAATCGAAAGTTTTCTTGCGTACTTCATGCGCATTCTCAATTCCTGTGTAGTTTAGCAAGACTCGATCTTACATACCGGGGTGTGCGTCAGACAGCCCAGTCGCACACTTTCCATGCTCCACTGCTCTTTATCGACGAGACATAAGCGCAGACTCATTGTGCAGTTGTAAATTGCTCTGACGCAGTGATGAGTGTGTTTTACTCACCTGTTTTAACGCGATGCCTGATATTTTTGTAGTTATGAACTGCTGTGTCATAGGGTTGAGTTTATTTCCTCCGATATCCTAACCTAAAGAGCTGATACTTTATATTCAGTGACATGCAGGGGTGTAGTGGGGTGGGAACGGCGTTCCCGCACCTTTTCGCACTAGTATCGTTACTTTAAGATTTATATTTGTCATTTCAATTTCTACGTGTAATGCCTGGAGCAGCACAAATGAATAAATGACACGCTTTCTCGTGTATAGCAGCGTAGCACCATAAAGTGAAACAGGAAGATCCAGTGTGGAAATTCTTGCAGGCGAATCAGTCTTCCTTGATATTTGGTGTGGGAACGGCGTTCCCACACCTCTTTTTTTAGCAATACACCCTGGCACCACGACACGTAAATTAAGATGAGTGCGTGTAGAAGAATATGCATATTTTGTCTACAAACTTCGCCAAAACGTTGGTTTGGAAACATGAATATAACGTCAAATTGTGACGTCACAAAGAGCGAACACCAAACACAAATGACCACCATATGCCACCAGGCCCCACAAGAGAGGGGTGCAGCCGGTGCACCGCACCGGAGCCCATAAGAGTCTAGGGGGCCCATGAATCTCAAAATTTAAAATTGAAATGGGCAACTATGCACAAAGTTTTTATTGTTATAACTTTATTCGTAGGTCTACAATCGTATGCAAATTAACTGCTTAAGTCGATATAAAATGTATAGCCATTTCTTTTAGTGTGCGTTTGGGAATATCTCAATTGCTGCTGTTTCATTGTTAGCCAAAATAATGCGCTAAGTACTGCGTGACGTGACGGAAAAACCGAAAAATATTTTTCTGACGTTACACACGACTTCAAACAAAACAATGCAAAATGTAAGTGTGAAGCTCTCAAAGAGGGGTCCCACGGCATCTCAGGAAAAAGGGGGGGCCGAAGCGACAGCCAAATTCGCCTCGTCTAAAATCTACCCCTGCTCTTAAGTTCTCAACTACATAGAAAAAAAGAACTCGCTTCTTTCTATAACACTATTGAGCTGATTAAAAGCTGATGAACCACTTTAGAGGCACATAAACTCTAAAAAGTCATATATTTTTTAAAACAAAGCAAAAATTATGGGCAAATGTGCCAAGGGAGGCCCATCAACAACTTTAATGTGTAGACAAAGAACAATATCATGTCAAATGACTTCAAACAATTTGCAATATAAAATGGATTCTCTTTCATCCAGAAGAACATTCCCAGACAACATGAAAAATTTAATTTGCTTTCAGCAAATAAAGTTTTTGTATAGCATGTGCAAAATATAGGGGCTCCCTTTTTATATAACGTTAACAAATAGACAAGGGTCAGGGGCGCTTTTTTAAAACCATTTATTATGAAATATCACAAAATGTGCGAGTCAGCTTTTTGAGATTTTGTCTCGGGCCCTAAATTCTAATACCCACCCCTGGTTGAGAGTTGTACATGTTGGAATTTCTGTGATTTTTAATGGTAGATATCACATCTAGAAAGCGCAGTTGCATTGTTACGCTTTCATAACACTGAGACTATTCCCAAACAACCATTGCAAATAGTATGCAGAGAAGACGAGTTTTGATTTGCAAAAGGATTTGATGCATGCTGAAGTTCACATAAGCGCAAGTACAGTGTAACGCCGCCCATTGGAGGCTAGCAGAAAGGCTAAGAAACCGCTAAAAAGCAGCTTCTTACTCAAAAAATTAAAACATGAAACTAGAATGTGCAAAAAAACATTGGACTGACTGCAGACGGCCAAAAAAAGTGCTGTTTTCTGATGAAAGTTATTTTTTCGTTCAAGGGAAGCACAGCAGATTTTTCAGGATCAGGAAGGGTGAGCAGTTAAGTCCTGCTCATTTCAATGAAGTAGTAAAGGACCCCCAAATAAGGTGTTCTGGGGCAGTTTATCTTTTCAGCAGAAGGTTCGCTTATATGTCATTTGAGTGAGGGTATGATGAATTTATACAAATACATTTATTCAATTGAAATAAAAGTAATTCCAGCTATGAGAAGGGCATCTCATGATGATAGAGGAAAACTCCAATAGGATTTTGCCCCGTGTCTTTCATCATCTGAAAAAGTGAAGACGATTTTCAGGAAACAAAAATTAATTGTGTTAGATTGGCTTGAAAATGGTCAGATCTTGACCCCATTAAGAGTTTGTGATCAATAGCAAAATCTTGATTTCGAAAATTCGATTGCACCACCATGACCAAGCTTATACAGGGCTTCATTCAAGTATGGCATCGGGACAGCACATACATAATCAAGGGAAACTGCAAAATACTGTTAGAACCCATGCCAAAGCGAGTAAGTAATTTATTCTTGTCCTTCAATTACTGTATTAGGTTTGTGGAATTATAAAAATTGCTTTGCTAGTGAGAATTGCTACAGCCCACTATTAGTGTTAAATTTGATGTATAGTTGAGAAATTCGCAAAGCAACTGTGTTATGTGCAGTCATTGCGATCAACCGAGACCTTTTGAAATCAGCTAATAACATTGGTAAATGATTATACCTGTAACGTAAAATAGTAAGTAAAGCATATCATTTTCCAATAATATTGAAAAGCTAATGAAGCTCTGTTATGATTTATAATTTATAAGGAGGCCCAAAAAAGTCCCGCACCAGCACATTTTTTCCTCTCAAGGGCCCTGTGTGCCACTGATAGAAACCCCCATGAAAATTTTCTGCGTACGCCACTGGAGTGTAATTAATGTGCCTGAGTGAATATCTTAATCAAAATACGCTTATGCAGGCTTCTTTTCACACAGTATAAAACTATGGAGCTTGTTATCTATGCAGGCTCGTGGGAATACTGAGTGAGGAAGTGCAAAGCTGTATTTGATGTGGCGAGTTTTCACAATTCATTTGTCCATTCTTGTTAAGCCTGTGTGGTGTTCTTACTTAAGTTAGTTGTCTGATAGTCGTTGTCAACGTACAGGTCTATTTCTCATTGTTTAAAACAGTTTTGCGAGGATGTCTAACTTTCTTGATTTCCACCGCTGATGTTGTTCTGGACACTGATTAATTATTCCTAAGTTACGTCTTTGGTTATTTGTAAAAAGTGATCGAAAAAAGGATATTAGGCAGTTTATGAAAGAAAAAGCATTTCTGATAGCCGAAGTGAGGAAAACATTTCAGAAAAGAGATTGAGAAGTGAGGTTCAACCCGAACAGATTGATGAGAGCACCACAAGCATAGTGGTGGATAGATCAGTCTAATTCAGACCCAGTTTTCTGCAATTATGGGCGTCCGCAGGGGAGGGAAAAACGAGCATTAGGCCCCGCCTAGAAGTTGGGACGAAGCAAAAACTTCTAGGAAACCTGAAGCTAGCAGTTTAATTCCGACTAATTGATGCAATTCTTACAGTGGCAGTTTATTTACCGGTATGACACAGTGCACAAGAGTCAGGTTCACTGTTCTGGTATCATGCAGTGATGAGCTTGCAGTTCACTTTAATCCGCTTCTTTGCCTGCAGAGGCAGGTTGCGAAACTGGGGAGCGAATGTTCTACTATTGACCTTTGTTTCGTAACAATAACATGGCAACATTGGCATGGCAACGGCAACTGGCAACAAATAACGGCAATAACATGGCAGCAAATCTTCAAAGGTTCTCTTCAAGTTGCGGGCAGTAGCGTTTTGCCGCATATGACTGTTGAACGCAGACATCTTGGCAGGTATATGCAGCGACCAGCGAGTAACTGCTGCTGATAGCATAAGCCACGTACTTTTATACTATGCGATAAGAAACATTGCTGCCAACAAAGCACAAATTTTGCAACCAATGTTCCCTCTAAGGTGCGCAACTGCGCAGAACCACCAGACCATTGTCGCAGTGAAATCTCATTCTTGCGCACTTGCAACATTCCAAAACACTGGGAAAACACGAAAACAAAGAGAACCTATTTGGATTAGATGTGTACTTTGTTCGTATTTTGACAAGATTTTATATTTATTTTAATAATTCACGAAGTTTATAATTTATTTAGAAGTGTGCCTGCTAACTCAGTCTTAAAATATTCATGCTCACTAAAACAAACATTTGCTCAGTGTAGAATTTTCTTAGAGCAGTGGTTGCATTGTGTTTGCACAATAAAAAATCACAATGACTGAGAATTACATGTGCTTACTGGAAATTTTCAGAAGGGGATCGTCAGGTTAAATTGGGTTGCAAAATGGATCGCTGCATGAAAAGGGTTGAAAATCGAGTCTTAGATCAGCTATGTCCAACCCAAATGGCTTACTGAGCCAAAAGTATGTAACTATCTTGACCAGGCTCGCACACGAATGACATATTGAGGGCCTCACATTGAACGACTTATTTGATCTTAGCAAACTAAATTTAGCTTAAACTGATATACTGAAAGTGTTCGAATCCTAACTGCAGTGGTAAAAGACGTGATAAAGTGGCACTGAGGACCACCTGCATCAAAAATGTCAAATTCAAGATTATTACAACAAGGACAGGTTTTCAGTATGCAGGATACTTTTACTATAGCGCATGGGTGGCCAACAAGTCGATCGCGATCGACCGGTCGATCGCCGAGTCGATCGCTGGTCGATCCCGCCTGATTTTGCATTGAATTGACAAGATACCTGAAAAGAACACTTTTCAATCAATATTCGACAAAGTAGACTACATGAAAATTACCCATCAATTGGTTGGTCACGTATATTCATTGGTGCCTCTTGCGATACCTGACCATAAGCTAGCACGGCAGATGCCGCGAAGGCGTTGCAATATGTTTTCCTATTATTGCGTGACAATAACGAATTAGGTGTAACAGACACTTTGCCTTCTGTGCCTCACTTACTAAGGTGATGGTACACTATAATTGCACGTGCGGTACTCAAATTTGGCATTTTGTATTTGTGACTTTATTACCGACCGGTCGATTGCGAGTTAGCAACAAAATTTTCTAGTCCATTCCAGTCGAAGACAAGTTTGCCACCCCTGCTATAGCGAAAACCAAACTGGACCGCACAAAACCCTCAACTGGGCCGCGGGTTGGACAGAGCTGTCTTAGAAAGAGCACTGTTTGCAACCGTTGCCGTAACATTGAGCATTTTCTTTGTGGTGTAGAAAGAGTAAAGCGTTTTGTGTACGTCCGCTTGCGTTGCATCGTCAGAAACCTGAAAAGGATAAGCAAAATGTCGACTTTTCCCTCTTGGAAAAATTTCTGCAGACGCCCATGATTGTGGTGCCCCTACGAATGGTCGGGACCCCCGACCAGGGGGTACCGGGCTGCCTTGTCACGGCACTGCACACTACTACGAACTTTTGCAACATTACACTTATGCAGAACAAAATTCTGTGAATTCTAGTATTTTGTAATTCTGTCTATTTTTTATGTATATTTACTTGTGTATTTTTTATGTATATTTACTTTTCGCATTTTTTTCTTCCCTGTGCACATCCCATACTTTTCGGCATGAAAGCATACTCCATAGTTTTTTTCTGTTTTGCTTTCTTTTTTCTTTTGTACCTCATTAATCAGTTTTTCTCACTTTTTTTATTTCCATATTTTGTTTAAGCATATTCTTAACCACACCAAATTCCTTCAATTGAATTTGATCGACTCATCTGTGTACATAGGCATGTGCTTTCATCTGTACATTTTCTTCACCATGTTCTGTGTTTGTTTGTTGTCCTAATTGTGCTTATTTAATTTCAAAGTGTTGTTTTTCAACACTTCTCAAAAGCTATTGCGCCATTGCATTTTCATTTGCTCTAATGTTCACTAATGGTTGGTTTGCTTACTGCAACGGCTTCTTGTGGTGCTTCTGCTTGTTGGCTGAGTCATATGAAACAATAAACCATTCAACCATTGAGTCTGAAATGTCGCACCAGTGATCACTTTCAAATGGATAGCCAACTTTTTGTCTCCGTCACATGTGACTGCGCCTTTACTCGAATCAGGCACAGAGGTGGCACCGGATCCGGAGTGCTGGAGTCGACTCCGGCAGGATTCTGCGTTTTTTTTCGGACCCAGATCTGGAGTCAAAAATTTGTGAAAAACCGGACCCGAATCCGGAGTCACTTTTTCGATTTCGGCATTAGCAGGAGTCTGTGTGGTCATTTGTTAAGTAAAAACATGGGTAAATTTCGGTTGTATTGATGATGGTAGCCGGAGTATGAACAGGAGCCGGATTCTCAAATTTGAAAAATTGCCGGACCTGGATTCAAAAATTTTGGAACAGGAGCGGAGTCGGAGTCTGAAAAGTGACTCCGGTCACCAGAGGTGTTCGGACTTAAGGTTTTTCGAGTCCGACTCCAGTCCTGATCCAAGAGGTAGGAATCCTGATCCGAATCCTATTTGCAACATAAATATTAAATCCGAATCCTGAAAAATCCTGTTAATATATTTGACTAATCAATCAATGTGCAACTATTAAAATTTTTTGTTTCTAAAAGGCAGTGGCTACAGGTCCGTCAGTGGACCTTCGTATTTGAAAAGTTATTCATCCGTCACCTGTAACGTGACAGTAGCACACGATGAGTGTGTAGTAGAGTGCACTAGGTTTGGTATAAATGTACTTAACCCTAAACCTAACCCCTAAACCAAAACTGTAAATCTGAACACAAAGAAAAGTGGTCCCTTGACAAGTGCAACCATTAGACTGCTACCAATATGAAAAGCGCCAAGTCAGCATTTTATTCTAACCACATCACTCTCGCCGGACCTATAGCCACTTCCTTTCTGAAAAGCAAAGCTTTACTAAATACAGACTGGGAAAAATAAAACCACACATAACCAAAAATGGCACTAAAAGGCAGATCCAGACAATGCAGTCAACCAAGTTCATGCCATGAAGCTGAAAGCAATATTACCAATTAAACGTCTAATCACAAAACAACTTAAGCTTGCTAGGCTTGTGCTACATCCACTAACTGTAGCTGATGATTAAAGCTAGATGCACACGGCATGCGTCCTCTGCGTTTGTCGGGCGCATGCTGATTTCGTGACGTCACGTCCTTTTTTGATGCGTCTGGTATGGTCTGCGTTCGAGTAGAACCTCTTTCTATATTGACGCATCAAACCAGGGTTGCCAGATTGGCCGTTTTGCGGCCGAATTTCTGAAATTTGGCCGTATTTCAGGTTGGTTGGCCGCAAGATTGTTTGGTTGCCCGTTTGGCTTTTTTTGGCCGTTTTTTGAAGGTCGTTTGGCCGAAAATGTTTTCTGTTGGCCGTTTTTGAAAATACGTCTATATTTTAAGGCTAAACGCTCAGCGACTACACCTTTTTTGATAGTCTCGTCCCCTGTGTGTGCGTTTCGCCTTGTGTTGTGAATTATAAGTGAAAGCGAGGCAGTGTGAGGGTGCGATTTGTGCTTGCCTCGTTGTGGAGACCTTCACCTTGCAGGCCAAACCATGATTTTGTGCGTGTGCGTGCCGTATTTACTCGTTTGTAAGCCGCAGATTATAAAGTTTTTTTTTTCATTTTCATAATTCCGCGCAGCTTACAATCGAGGGCGGCTTACATTTTTTTCTTTAGCTGATCAAAAGGTCTAGATGACACCCAATGTTTCCTTGGCTGCGTTTTGTTGACCAAACCCCCTTTTCGCATTATCTTTTCTCACACAGCATCATCATGATGATCATGTGCACATCCGCCACAGGGGGGATTATGATGAACAGAAGGCAATTTGAGTGGTGAATCATTACTACCAAGGTTGCTAATCAAACACGAAGCATGCTATACTATGAAAGTATCTTAGAGGCTCAGGTAACCTATGGTGAAGTGCGGCTTACATTACACTCAAGGGCGGTTTACATTAATTTTTGAACACCATTTCGCACGGCTTACAATCAAGAGCGGCTTATATTCGAGTAAATACACCACGGCAGGCTATTAAATGTTTATGGGTGCTGTATGGCTTGTAACAGATCATAGGATTCGTATGGCATGTGACAATCGATGTGGTTGATGTCGCGTGCAAGGGCGTACGCAATAGGGGGGTTGGGGTTATCCCCCTTTGAGCTTAATATTTAAAAAAAATTAATACCTGCGCAAAGGAGATTCATTGTTTTCGCGCAATTTTTGCTTGTCAATTTGTCGACTTAAAGCAAACACGACGGAATAAATTTGCATGCAAATTTCAAGGAACATTGTAAATGGCCCTAAAAGTAATAAATAGGTTTTGGTGTGAATCTGGGTTATCGCACACTTTCTATGCTAAGCTGCTCGTATTCGACAAGACATTAGCGCAGCCTCAGTTTGCAGTTGTAAATTGCTCTGACGCAGTGATGAGTGTGTTTCACTTCCCTGTTGTAACGCGCAACCCGATATTTTTGCAGTTGCGAACTGCTGTGTCGTAGCGTTGATTTTATTTTCCTCCGATATCCTAACTTGGAACGCTGATGGTTTATATTCAGTGCAATGACACATAGAATAAAGGGAGTACATGTAAAAGAATATGCATATTATGTCAAAGAACTTCGCCAAAATGTTGTTTTGGAAACATGAATATGACGTTAAATTGTGACATCACAAACAGCGCGCACCAAATACAAATGACCACCATATGCAACTGAATGAATCCTTCCCCGTGAAAATTTTCTGCGTATGCCACTGGTCGCGTGTAACCAAACATACTGTTCATATTGTTATCCTAATAGTGCTAACTTCCTGTGTTGCTAATCGGTGCTAACAGTTCTTTTTAAGTTGCCACTATATCTCTTTAACAAACTCTGTGCCAAGTGGTGCTGACGTTACACTCAGGCAAATTAAGTTATCATTAGGAAATTAAGGGTTTCGTCCTTTCCGAATGATCTTGTAAACATGCCATGCCTATATTTTTAAACTGTGAGATTTCGAAGAGACACACAACTAGTTTCTACCTAGCTGTGAATCTTATCTTGCTGCCTATGCATTCAAGTGTTAGCCTGTTTAGCATTTCGATTATGTCTTATGTTCACAACCCCTGTGTTTTTTATGAAGTGGCCATTCGTTTAGAAGTATGTGTCTTGCCATTGCAGGGTTGGCCAACCAGTCAGAAACCAAGAGCCACATTTCTTACTGTGTTACAGCAAAGAGCCATATCATACACATGGACGCACATGAAGAACATAACCCCATCTCTTCCTTACCCACACACATATCTGCATAGCCAGATTTATTGCAAATATCACACACCACCAACAAGACAATGACAGAACTTTACAAGGCATTTATTGTTATACATGGTATTTAGTGGCACTTCTGGTATATAATTACGTAAGAGCCGCATGAAACTGGCCAAAGCGCCGCGTGTGGCTCGCGAGCCGCAGGTTAGCCACCTCAGTGCTATTGTATTCAGTCGGCACAAAATGAAAATGAACTTGTATTTGACTGCATATTGATTTGTTACAGTAAACTGCTCTGTTTGCTTTGAAGTGTTCAAAATTTCTGCAAAAAGGTCTGCTTGTTTGTCTAACAAACTACTGTGATTTCTAGTATTCTGTAACTCTGTTTTATTGTATGTGTGTATTTACTTTTTTGTATTTTCTGTGTGCACATTCTATGCTTTTCGGCATGAAGTACACCTTTTGTT
>Ga0210059_1013200_pt1 | contig 12384 bp, 5 predicted proteins | sample Ectturendosymbi2_FD_188042 | JGI IMG/M metagenome (GOLD analysis project Ga0210059, IMG submission 188042) | Ecteinascidia turbinata endosymbiont from Florida, USA - Sample 2 (SPAdes) (version 2) | ecosystem: Host-associated > Tunicates > Ascidians > Unclassified | place: Key West, Florida...
CATCTGGCTAAATGGACTACTTTATTTGCTGAAATTAAATTTAAACTGATGTGCGTGGATACTGTACGACTAAATGTGCGCATTTCCTTATTAGAAAATGAATCTTCGACTGGAAGCACGCTCTTGAGCGCCTGAGGAGCCACGAGCATTCAATGGAACATATAGATGCCGCGATTACGTGTAGCCGCAGATGTAATTAATCACTACTAAGAACTGATACAGAACTAGCCAGCCACGTTAATCAATGCGAACAACATTGGAAATCGCCTCTACCTGCAACGTTTGGTTTCTGTCGCAAATTCATTGCTGAGCGAGGACTGGCGTGTAGAGACATTAAACACGTTGGATCGCCCAGAAAGTTTTTCTAAAAAATTTTCAAAACTTTTTTCAAGCAAATATTAAAAAAAGATGCAATGCTTCTAGTGACCGGTTTTGCAACAGTTTCACAAATCGCTGATCATTGTCAGATCTACCATGTTGCATCATAAAGTTTTGTTACAGTTGAATTAACAAATGTGACGTCACAACATTACGTCATAAATATTAATTATGTGTGGAAATACAAGTGACTTCATGGATCATCCCCTACTTAAACATTTTGTATCCGCACATGGGGCCTCCCACCACGCCTGGGCCCCCACCATCTAAATCCAGCGCCGGGCCCATAGCCCCACCAACTTTTAGTAGATCTAGTAATTTTGTGCTTTGAGAAGCGGCGTCCCAGACAAAATACTGTTGCTCGCCTAAAATCAAAAATGATTTGCCGCCTCAATTTTGGGTTGGTTGCCCCACTGGTGCCAACGCGGGATAGAAGTTCTGCGCGGCCCATTCATGTTCACTGAAACACTGACGCTCGGTTTTTCGCTGGAGAGCATTTAACCTTCGGTACAGCTACAGTGCAAACAAAACCGTGCTTTACGATGACGCGAGCACATATGCGCCGAGGCGATTGTGCTTTTTTCCGTTGTAGTCACAGGCGGCGTTTCACGGACGAAGCAAACTGAACGTTGCTCTCGTCTGAACTGGCATGCACAGAAAAGTTTGTGTACGTTCAATATATTTGCGTGCTGATCTGATACCGCGTTATAGCAAGAAATCGACGCCAAACTCATCGCAGATTGTTTCAGCCTATGTGTACGAGATGTTGCCTTAAGACACAAAACAAAAAAAGGTAAACAGCATTTACAGTATAAGACGGTTCCAGTCGCTTCGCTTTTCAAAATGCGCCGTTACATTTACTTCGTTATACTTCAATGCGCCATTACATTTACTTCGACATACTTACAGACAACGAATGGGGTTATAGGAGGTGTATATAAAACGTGACTTATATAAATGGACAACAAAACGCTTCGTCGTCGCCCAGCATCGCGTCGCAACGCACCACCTGAGTATGTACAAGACCGAAGTCGAAGCAGGAGTTTGCGCTCGAAGGCCAAGAAGATGGAACACGCCGGTCACAAAGCGGTCGTTAAAAAAACTGCCTAGCAAATCCAGAAGCTTTTGATTGAACAAAACTACCTTTCTTGACATCGGTTTGTCTCACGGGCATGCCGATCGCTTGTCTTTGAAAAGGACTTAAAAGTTGAACAGCATGCAAAGCAACCAATAAAACCAACCAAATGCTTTGAGAGATACATGATGTTTCTTACGTACAGAAGCAATGTGTGAGGATAATGCAAATGTGGCAGCTACAAGCTTGTGCGATCGCTCAAAACCAGCTGTTTTGATCACAGCTCTGAAGTTCGACGCCTATGCAACATTTTTCATCAGGCAAAACATTTACATTAAAGAAAAATTATGATTGCAAGCAATGTTACAAGAGAGGCGAGCTTTTACAATCATTTCAGTGAAAAAAGAAAAATCCTGCCAACTAGACAGGCATTTTGAAAGGAAAAAAACACGAGCTCATTCCAGCTTTAGCCCTGTATCTCCGATCCGAGTGTGAAGCTGACGTCCACTGAGACGCTGTGGCAGCCTCTTGTGAGGCTGTGAAGAACAAAGTAGAAATGACAACTGCAGCGGATGAAGCAAATTAGGCGCAATTTGTTTTCAGCCCTGCTTTCAGGACGGGCGAAGCGACGGATTGGGCGCGAACGAAGCGAATACTGCAATTGCGGAACCCACTGCTAGTACAGGCATGTTAAGAGTTAATACAAGTATTCGTTTACATATATAGATGCGGTTACGATTGGCGTGCGTGCATCGCTATAGCTTACACTGTACAAGGTGTGATCGGACGGAAGCAGCAAATCAGAAGTATCAACAGCAGATTCGTGAAGCGCAAGGTTAAGCGGCAGTAAAATTAGCGTCGCCCCGCTTGACGAACGCAGATGTGGGCGTCTGTCCGGGCATCGCAACTCAGATCGTCACCGTTACCGTTACCAAACACTGGAGGTCAAAAGGTCAGATAGCTTTCTTCCTGTCAAATAACGTTTTCTAGGAACACGCGCCTGAAATTTCAAAGAAGATACCCGGACGCCATCTACGTCCGTCAAAGACCACCTGTACAAGAACCGATACAGAAATACTCTAGCTACGGAAAAAAAGCGCAGACGAATGCGACTTTTTGCCGTTGTTGGACTCAAATGTATTTTTGAAATCTACCGACACCTGTCGTAATTTGACAGAGCACTATTTACAGAATACAGAATAGCTACTTACAGAAACGGATTACATCGAGCAGTGCCAACAATAATTAAGCAGTGTTACTATGCAGAAGGAGCGCTAGTTTAGTCATGAGAGCGTGCTGGTTAAGGATGGACGCAGCGAAGCGTGCGATGACAGCGGTTGCTACGAACAACAACATAGCGGCAAATGGCGGTTAATAAACGAGAGTTTAATACTGCGACGGCGGTGTTTGTCACCGGTCACCCGTTCGTACAGTACAACTGATAGGATGTATTTCGACTTGATGTTTACACAGATGCAGCGGACAAGACGTTCAATCAAAAACACGGCACGACGGACTTTACAAGGACGGTGACACGCGTTTTTTTATCTACAGCAGGGTTCCAGCGCGATTGGTCACTGGCGAAAAAAAGGAATGATAATTATCGCTAACGTGCGGGCCATCAACGCGCATCGCGAAGGCTACGTGTGTTCTTCGAGGTGTTTGAAACATGTACGACATGCGATTTTCCGAATTCCGCGCGTGCAGCTACAGTGCGTTGGCCTTTTCAGTATACGTGTAGCAGGACAATAACATATGAACGGGGTGACAAATGCAGAACCAGCCAACAGAATAACGGAAGTATACTCTACTGCTGCGCGCCTTCACATCAAGGCAAATGACAAGTAGGACGAAGTCACTAAAAGTACCAGTAGAAAAAAGCTTGATCTGTGTGTGGCGTAGAGACAAGGAACGAAGCTAAGTATGACAGCGGCAAAATACGATGAAAAACAAGCAAGGTAATGCGCACTGTCTCAAAAAACCAACAGAACAAACACAGCGACGTGCTGTACCTGAAACAAGCAAGACAACAATGCAATCCAAGTAAAAAAATATCTATCAAAGCATAAGCTTACTCGCACGTAAACACAGCTTGACAAACATTACGAACAAGTTTTGATTGAAGGTTTTTCATCAAGAAGATTAGGTGTAGTGTTAAAAAACACTACAGCATTTGGGTGCGAATAAATTTATGGGTGGGTCGAAGCTTTGCATGGTTTTCACTGCGTTGTTGTTGTTGTCTCGCTCGTTTTCAAGTCCATTGCGTAGCCATGCGTATTCTGCTTAGTTTTTCGTGTCACGCGCGCGTTGCCTTGCTTGTTTTTATCGTTTTTCGTCTATTATCAATCCTTGGCTTTGATCGTTTTTCTCTAAGCCTCACTGACAATGCTTTGTTCCTACTGTTGCTTTTGTTGACTTCGTTCTCATATTTGTCATTTGTCCTGATGAAAGACCGCTGTTAAGAAACACAGGCGTCGTTTTTAGATGCAACGGTTGAGCAAAACGCATGATGTAAATAATCCGGGTGTTTGTTCTGGCACAACGGAAATCAAACTTGCTCAACTCATTCATTCACGTCTTTTGTGTAAAGTTAAAATGATTCTTAATCATTGCAAAAAATCTATCAGTGATGGAGTACTTCACAATGTAAAAAAGTGCGAAATAACTGAAGTATTAGTTAACGAAGTCAAGCCGCTCTTTACCGAATAACTTCTGTATTTGTTGCCAGAGGCACAAACAGGACTCTCTAAGCATCATCGGCGATGCACGATGGGAATGACAACAAAATGATTTTCTTGTTGATATCGAAGACAAACAAACGGTGCAAAGCAATATACAACCGACGATGCGCACCAAAATCTAGGGACGTCCGGTAATGCACTGCCCCTATGGAGTCCCTAGTCACTTCCACAATGAGAAAGTCATGCCTTAGCGCAAACTATAACACAGTCACAGATAGCAGCAAACAGACGCGCGCGTGACATAAAGCTAAAGTTTTTTATGTGGTGGACCATACAGGCGAAAATCGCTAATTTTGTAGTTACAAAAATGAACTGCTATCGCCCTTTTTACTTTGCAAAATTTCTGAAAGAACTGTTTCGCGGTTGAATCGACGGAAAGTCTTTGATCGGCATTTCCACGCCCTTCAGATAGGGTTGTATTCAGGACAAACGATGAAATTCCTGACTGGTATTCCTGAAGAACTAGACTAAGATGCGATTTGCACCCAAAGTAAATAACGTCAAGCACGACAAAACAGAAGAAAAGAAAGCTAATTGAAAATAAAGCATAAATCCAAACAAACCACGGTGAATCAGCGGAATAGAAAGTCTTGCTACTCAGAGAGCTTGGATGCAAACGACGCTCCAACAGTGAGAAAGTTTTCGGTCAAAGCAGGCAAAACGCTAGTTGCTGAGCAACTGTCCAAAGAAAAGCACATGATCTCCTTCGCTCCGCTGTTTTCAGAACAAACGTTTGTGGTGGTCAACTTCGTTACAAGACGCATTCGACCTGAAAAAACAAAACACATTGCGCTGGTGACCGAGTGCTGCGCTGAACAAAGGTTCCGCGTTTGTACTGTCGGCGCCTTCAACGGCGTACGCGACAAACGCAAAATAACCAATGATAAATCGGTTGTTAGGGAAGTCGCGTCAAAAGCGCTGGGCATCAGCGCTGTAGCTTTTGCGCAAAAAGGCCGAAATAATAACACGACCAAACTCACTTCTACTTAACTGGTGCGATTGACTGACATCACAAAAAGTTGTTTGTGGTTTTATGAACTCGGTCGAAAATAGCAATGTTTCAAGTTTCCGAAATTTTTTTGTTAGATCATCGATGCGTTCCATGCATTATTTCAAACAATAAACTTGTCAAAATCTTTATCATGCCCACATATTTTCTGATTAACTATTATACGTGATTATATGCACATTGGGCATGCAGTGCTTTGTTTCGCAGACTGCAGAATGCATTACCAAGGACACCCAGACAATGACTGTCAGTAGAAATAGACATATTGGAAGTCTTTGTTTATCAACACAAAGGTCTTGGCTCCATCAAACACAGAGATATAGTATTCGCTATAATGCATCCGTGCTACATGCGCCTCACCACAAACAAAACCAAGACCGTATCACCATTTTATGTTGATAAACCTAGTCGTTTAAACCGGACAACTGCACAAAGGTTTTAACAATTGATTTACTGGTACGCGTGGATGAGGACAGACTCATACGTGTACCCCTGAATGTGTACATGACTACTATTACTAATAGAGTTCGTTTGCCTCTGTCTAGATCGATAATATTTTGTATTAAAAACACGCACTGCTCAATGCAATGAGTACATTCCAACCTACATGGTTTCACACACCAAACATGCACAACATAGTCTTTGTGACACCTTTAGCACAAAGATTATGATTTCGCCTATTTGACTCCATATTTTATCGTGCTGTAACAGTATTTACCGTAAGAAATGTCTCAACTCGAGTCTCATGGTTACACTTTAGTTTTAGACAAAACCCAAAGGGATTTAAGCAATCTTGCTTGTCAATGCGACAGCCCACTAACTCTAGTAGTAGCGCAAACAACTACAATTGCTTCGTGCATGCGAGCACTGAACATTGAATGTAAAATATAAGTTTTCAACATCCCGTTCTGCGACTGAACGCAAGAGGGTCGAAATCTGTTCAAGCGCAAGCAGTCATCAAAGCGTAGCGGCATCTCTTCGCTGCTACGTGGCATTCCATTGCGACCGCGCTCACACCAGAAGGCTGTTTTTTACGCACATAGCTGCGGACGGGCTCTTCAGTACCTCAAAGAAAAATCTCTCTTCTGTTTGCTTAAGGAGACGCGCAACAAAACCAGAACAGCTCGCAGTTCGAACCGGAAAACCGGCCGTCAAGCAAAACGCTACGACACAACCATTCTGGCGTTGGCGATTCGGCTTCATACAACGGAAATCGAGGTCAATCTGCCACTAGCACAACGAAGACGTCTGGAATGAGTAGGAGAACGGAAAGGGAACGCAGTGGTACCACCTATGCAGACAACCGTGCAATCCTCGCTACACGCCCACTCACGGTCATCTCGGCTAAAACATGACTATCTGGAACTTTTGTGTAACGAGGTAAACACGTTGAAAAAAAGTAGGATGCTGTTAATGTAAGCATCGTCATGTAAAGTTATGCCAAGTACGTCAATCAGTTGTTTGCTATAATTAAAGCGCTTCTTAGAATCTGCGACTTCGCAACAAAGTCACTGACACTTTTGCTTAAAAACAATATATTACACATTTGCAAAACGCAACTTCGCAATATGTGAGCATTTCACATTTGGTGAATTAATTGTTTTTAAAGAGACCCTACTTGCATCACCTGTGGAAAGCTTTTCAGTGTTTGGCGTTCTTTGCAACAGCTAAAATCACCAATAATTAAAAAAAGAGGAAATAACAGTATAAGATGAACCCTATGAAGGGTTATATAAGGTGAGCCCTATGAAGGGTTCATGTTATATAAAAACACAGTCCACTACGAAAGATAGACGAGATAGCAAGATGAAATCCTACTCGTGTCAACGCAGCAGCGATAACCTGGGAAAAGCTGCTAGGCTCAATACCAACAAGAGGCCAATCCAGAATGATTCAGAGCAGCTTTACTTACACACATGTGGTAACTTTCACATATTTATGACTCCAACACTGTTATACTTTTAGAACAACCCAGCTTTGACTGTTTGGATACCTGTGAAGATAAATGGCTGAACTAGCAAAATGCACAAATTAACATTCAAATCATGATGCTCCCTTATGTGAAATAATTTTTGTCTCCCCTTTTTGTCAGTTTGGGATATTCATATTTACACTTGTTATTGTCATTTCACTTCACCCAATTGCTTGATCCACATCTGGTTTTATCTTTACTAACTTTTGTGCCTCCACTTTCGACATTTATATACCATTTGAAGGCCCGTAGTCAGTCACCCTTATGACCTCAGGACCACTTTTCTGCCTGTGCATCCTACTGAACACTATTGCTGAGTCACTGCCACGTTGCTATGCAGCTTTGTTGTCATTGTTCTGAATTGGTGTCAATAGTTTTTCAGCTTTAATGAAACCACATTGTGACAACAGCCATTTTCCAGTTATTACTTACTGCACCTTGCGTTTTCTTTATACATTTTAGTCTAGACAGAGTTGGCTGAATTTCACTGCGTTTGTTTTTGTTCTTCAACATTTCACCTACAAGCATTTGCTTGCAGATATCAGAACTAAGGATGCATGCACTTATGTGATGCTTCACAACTAAAACTGCTTTATGTTCATCATAATTCCTTGTGTCATAAATCCAAGCATGTCAAACTCAAATTTAAAATTAAGCAACCAGTTGAGTAGCATTATTAGGTCAGTTTTCTAGAATTTATCACACTTGTCAGCACAAACTTTTTTTCCAAACATCAATTTTAAAACAGATAAGTGAGTGTAATTTGATGAAAACCCACATGAGCATTTATCAACTTGGGACATGCTAAGTATGGGCAGTATTGTGCCAATAACAAAACAGTTAAAAAAACAATTACCTTTAAACAGAGTGTGACATTGCTAGTCGAACAAATAAAATTTTTCGTCCACATCTAATAGAAGCTTTTTTTCTCCTCTGTAATCAATTGTCATGTGACCATCTGCAAACAAAAGCTATTTCAACAATCTTTCATGCAGCAACTATTGTAGAACTATATTTCAAACCACATTAAAATCTAGCGTAACAAATTAGATTTAAGTTATATTTATCGAAACACTGCAGGCTAATTAGCACAGTGTGGTGAGCACACTGAAACAAAGCTGGTAGGCTGGGTTCGATTCCTGACCAAGTCATACTGAAGACTTGTAAAACAAAACTTGTGGCCTGTGCAGCCTTGATGGGTGGGTGCAAGAATATGGTTCACATATGGTGCTACCATTGACTTGTCACCAGTGCAGCATTCACTACAAAACCAACCATGTGGCCAACAGCACAAGCAAGTGGAGATGGGGAACATTACAATCACATACAATTACAAAACAAAAAATGCCTTTAGATTTTACCATGGCAATTGAGATAAAGAAACAAAAAAATAGGAAGTTAAGAATGTCAAATACCTAGGCCAATGTTTTTCAACCGGGGTTCCACCAAAACAGACCGAAGTTGCCTGGAATGAAATTAGCAATCACAGTTCTACGCAGCTGTAGCAATGCCACTGTTTCACAGCATCCTTCCCACTATGAATTGTATTGAAAACTCTATCAATTGCTTTGACTTATTGTTCCCTTTGTGTTATGACACCCTATGCCATAGGGCTCCTTGAGCTATGCAACATTTGTGGAGGGTTCCGCTGCAGCAAAAATGTTGAAAAACACTGACCTAGGCATTGCCTTAGATGACAAGTTATCTTGGAGCTAGCCCAAAAAAACAAAACAGAGTTCCAAAGCTTGTAGGGTTTTATGTAGGCTCAGACATCACCTTCATTTATTTGCATCTTCAATATGCAATAACTAATTAGGGATCAACTTCACAGTGCCTTCTGAAGTTAACAAGTATGTTAAAAAAATAGTAAATTAGTCCATATAGATCAAGTATTGAAAACTTGTATACAACAACAACATTTACAAGTTGGAAATAACTGAAATGATGAATAAATTTAAAAATAACTGTCTTCCACCAGCATTCATAAAGTCAGACAATATACATTCATAAAACACCAGACAAAAGTCATCAAGAGCAGTTCCTAGGAAAGGGTTATCTACAGGAGAAATATATTTAGCTTATGTGAGGATTAATATATAAGTCTTCATATTTTTTGTAATCAAATTTTAAAAACAACCGTTTTGTATTAAAAAAAATAAAAACAAATTCATACTTTCTAAAGCATGAATCAGGAACCTATTTACTATCACAGACCACATGAATGGTTGAAGATCACTTGTAGGCTGCAACAATTAATTAATTTTTTATTCCACCCTTATCTTCTCAAAGGTAATAAGGAGAAAAAAACTATGTTGTGGGTTGAAAAAGCCTTTTCTTGATATACCATCTATGCTGCTAGACATGAAGTTTCATATTGGCACAATGTTGTGTTCAAACTTGGGTAACAGAAATTCTGATGCAGGCCATATTGAATGTTAATGCGGGCCGCAGGTTCCCCACCTCTACATTCTAAAGCAATATTAAGCTCTCTCTTTACATCAGATCAAATTTTGCTAAAACTGTCTGTTTATAATATTTAGAGATAAAATTATTTTTTGACTTGAAATAGAAGTCATTACAAGAGAATAAAGGACAAGTGTAATTCCTAATGCACTGCATCAATAGTCTAATGTAGTGTTTTTTAACCAGGTGTCCTTGAGTGGCTGCCATGGGTTCTGCTGAAACAGACCAAAATTGCTTGGGACAAAATTTGCAACCACAGGTCTAAGCAGTTGTAGCAATATGGACACTTGGATCATTGCATAGGGTTCCATGACCAATGCCAACATTTTCGGAAGGTTCCGCTGCAGCAAAAACGTTGAAATACTCTGGTCTAATATCAACAGATTTTTAACATTACCCCATTTTGCTGCTAATCTGGAAAACAGGTTATTTTAACTGTCTTGGGAAAAACATAGCCAAGTTTATGCTTTGTTTGAAATAGGTTGACTTGTGCTGTTAGATATGATGAAATTATGTTGTAAATGTTCAATTTTACATCCACAATTGTATTAACACTGCATTTTACTATAAGTGGTGATTTGAGTTTGGAATAAGTTTCCAGATAAACATGAATGAATGAAACATAGCTAGGAGCAAAGGAACTTACGTAAACTATTGCATACCATCCAATATCACAAGTTGATAATTACCATACAACATGAGTCATATGTTTGTCGGTCAATACATTCAAACAATATTATTCACTTTTTACTTCTTGTTTTAGGTTAGTATCTGTCAAATAGAACCTTTTCCACAGCGTGAAGCAGACACTATTTTTTACTGAGTATTTGTTAGATTTTGGCCAATATGGCTTTTTTGGGCTGATACCGATGTTTTTCATATTTCTTTGCTAATAACCAACGCTAATATTTTTGCATTACTAAAACTGCAGGTGAATGATGCGGCAGTGTATTTTTTTCTTCAATATGTAGGCAACATAAACAAATGGAATAATTTTATAAATTAACACTTTCGATCCCAGATGGTTTTCCTGTGGCTATATCCATGGTAACCAGGCAGTTTTGGCAGAAAATTCAAATGCTGTCTGCTTCTACAGAAGGCAGATGCTGCTGGGCATTTTCTAGGTTTAGGCTAAAACGGTAAACCTAGCAAATGTTTTGTTGCCTTTATACAAACCGATTGTCAAATTTATTTCAGAACATTTTGGGCTACATACCACTGCAACAAGTCTGGGCCTACCAGAGCTACTTTTTTGCAAAAGTTTCACTTTTTTGAGACAGCAAAAGCAGCTATACATTGGCATCAAGGGATGAACCTTTATCAACATGCCTAAACATGCTTACAGAAACATTTCTAATACATTCTTACATGCTTTCCTAGCATTTGGCAGCATATCAAAGCTCTTACATTGCACAAAATCACATTCACTGCTACCTTGGTCTCGCCTGGGTGGACTAACTCAAGAGGCATGCATTTACACAGCCTCTGAGCCACAAAGAGTTTAGAATCTCATTCCTAAACCTAATGTTCGTTTTTAGACAAAAATCCGCAACCCACAACCAAAAAAAATTTATTCATTGCAAACTACATTACTTGCCAAGTCTTTTGAGCGTTTGAACAGCTCTCTAGCGTTTACTGCACTGGAGATATTCCCATGCAAAGCCAGTTGCAATCCAGCTGTTTTCGCAAGAACCACTTGATTGAGACCGGATGTGAAAGTGTTAAGTGACAGATGACCAAAAACCCAGCTCCCTGTGCAATTGTGTTGATCATTTGGCAGCTCTTATCATTTGGCAGCTCTTACCACATATATGCAACAGTTCGATCAAAACCTGGTTTGTAATAAAACTGATCCAGCAGTCAAGGAGCAACATCTCAGTAAATATTTGTTTTTTCAGTGCCCTGGTGTTTTTTGCAATTGAAATGATTTCTTTATCATGTTGTAAATTCCCGATTATTTCCAAATAAACTCAACTTACGTAATAAAGTGCTACAAGTTTAAGTATGATTGCTTCAAAATTTAAAATTAATTTTCACTCATAAGCAGGAGCAAAAATAAAAATTAAATTTTTTTCGTAAATCCACATTGAGTTCATTTCCATAAAAGAGCCTTTCAGTTGAGTTTGTTTTCGCTTTTGTTTTCTGCAAAAAAATGGGTAAACACGCATTCAAAATTTGCGATTGAATGCGTGTTTCCGAAGAAATATTTTGAAAATGAATAAGTTTTTTTTTAAATATGCAAGACTTACAAAGCTGACAAGTTTTTTTGCTAGTTTGTTGCAGTATGAAATTTATTATATTCAGAAATGTTTGTTTATCATCAAAATTTTTAGTAATTCAATATCGAGTAATTTACTTTTCGTAAACACTGCAAAATTACTACAGGAATCAAGGCATACAATTTTCAGTTTTGCTTTCGCGTGACGCAATCAACTGGTACACTTAGCCTAGTCACATGACCTGCAGCAGGCTTGTTTTGTAGTAGTGGTGCAGACTGCAAAGTACGGAGTATCAGGCCTTTATAAAGTTTGCGTTTTCATTTGCAATTGTATTAGATTAGAACAAGGTTGGAGTTATGATGGGGGAAGTAGTAGCTGTTGAAAATGATGTAACAATTATGCTGAAGGCAACAAATTTCAGTTCATTGTCTTATGAAGAGAAGTGTACTCGATGCAGGGAGGCCAACACCAGAGTTGAAGCTTGTGAAGCAAAACAACGTTTTTTTAAGGAAATTTAATCCAAAAGT